>VTLG01014541.1_pt1 | contig 43226 bp, 55 predicted proteins | sample 4694571 | NCBI WGS metagenome assembly VTLG01 (sample SAMN12604809, study PRJNA352737) | marine metagenome | biome: ENVO:00000447; feature: ENVO:00000209|ENVO:00000569|ENVO:01000036; material: ENVO:00002151; isolation source: viral sequences binned using virsorter ...
TAGGACCAGTAACCCCAGATATATTAACAGCGACACCCACGGAGAATCCATGATTCTTCGGATTACCGAGTGCGTCAACTGTGAATGCTGTGGCGGTTTGTCCATTTCTTATGATTTGTGAGATAGCAAATTCGTCAGATATAGGACCAACAATTCTGTTTTCCTCAACCCTTACCTGTAACTGGTCTTGTGCGACAACACCTGATGAGTCAGGTATAGTAGCGTATGCTTTAGATATCTTCTGATAGTATAGTTCTAGGTCAGTAATATTAGCAAACTCAAAACACGTTAGCTTATGGTGTGAGAAGTTTGGTGCAATAGTACTTATATCGTCGCCTCTGTAATAGACTCCGTTAGTGTCTCCATCAAAAAAGGATTGCTGCCAGAAATAGCATCCACCTGTGAGTTTAAAAATCGCAGCAGTAAGAGGCTCGTTAGTAGCAGTAATACCGAGACTACCCTGAACTGTGGGATAAGGGACGTATTTCGGAATGATTTTGGTTCGACGTAAGTCCGAACCAACAACAGAGACACCACGAGGAGCAATGATGCCACCAGCAGCTGCATTAAATTTATAAAGAACATTGCTAGAAGAAGTTAAGTCAAAGTTTGAGTTAGCATCAAAAGGTTGTATTTCATTATAATCTGCTACACCAGGTCTATTGTCAATAACATAATCTGACGGATACAAGTATATACTGAATGCGTCGAATTCGTCATTACTTAGACCAACTCTGTATGAAAATCTTGCTACTTCTAGGAATGCACGCTGTAACGTCTTAAATGGACGTAACGCTGAGTTACCTCTGTTATCGTAAGCATCCGAAGCATCAAAGTCGTCGGGGTTGACGTATATAATACGACCAGTCCTCGACGTGATGATATTTTTAAGACGGGTTAGTGCCATTGGGATCTGCTACCTATTTTATTATTTATCCAGTGGTCTTACTGTTCAGTATTTGTGTGTAATCATCTGACTGAGACTCAAAACCAGTTACATTATATGAGATATCAGCAGCAGAACTATAAACTAGAACGTTTTGTCCTGGACCGACTACGATACCAGTTGTGCGATCAACAGCATTTGCTGCAATCGCTTTACCATAAGCGAAATAATCTTCATCATTAACATAAGTTGTTGCAGTTGCACCTATAGACTGTCCTGTACCTATAGTTGCCACATCAAATGTCAATGATGCTCCACCTCCACCACCAAGAACGGAGTCTGTAAGAGTTACAGTATCATTTGCTTGATAGTTCTTACCACCATTGATAAGAGTTACAGTAGCAGCACCTGATCCATCGACTGTTACATCAACTTTCAGAAGTGTTCCATTACCACCTGTAGGTGTCAATCCAGTGTATGTACCTGCAGCACGAGAACCGTCAGCACCACTTACACTGTCCAGAGTTCTTCCTTTACCTGCAACAATAGTTGCCATAACTCTATTTTCATTAGCAATAGTTGGTGTATCATATATTGCATCACCTGCTACAAATGCTGCAGAAGCACCATCAAGTGAAACTTTCAGTAAGTTAAGTGCCTTATCAAAGTCATGAACATAACCCCATGCACCTGCAGTTACACCAGCTGGTTCGATAGTGTAAGTTGTCTCACCTAAAGTAAACTGATCAGCAGCAGCGAAAGGTGCACCTCTTAGTTTATAGATAAAAATCTCTTCATAAGCAGGAGCAGATACAACGTTTAGTGACCAACCAAATCCTGCGTTACTGTCAGCAGTGTTTGCTACTGCAGGTTCTGCGTATGAAGATAACGATAGTGGTGAGGTAGCAGTGATCTCAATCTCCAAATAACATCCTGCTTGTCCTGCGGTTCCTACCTTAGTTACATTAGTGGTATACTCTGTACCACTTAATGACTGAGTACCATCAGTCTCTTCAGATAATCTGAAAGGATGTCCTGTGTTAGAAGCATCTGTCTGCCAGAATCTATATGTTCTTTCATTATTAAGGTTCTTATTCAGATATAGTTCGTATGTATTACCACTAGCACCCTCTGCAACAATAAATCTATCTTGGTTAGTGATAGGGTTAGAAAGTTGAGAGAAGTTTAATGGTAAAGTAGCATTAGATGTACCACCAGTAATAGTCTCACCTTCAGTAAAGAAGTTAAGATGATAATCACCTGCATCAGTTAACTGTGTAACTGTAGTACCATCATTATGGTTAACAGCAGAAGTACCGTACATACCACGAACAACAGTCAAGTCGTTACCTGCAACAGCAGAAACCTGAATTGTCTCGTTACCAATCTGTATGAAACCACCTTCTAAGAATCCAGTTGCATCTGCAAGTGTAAGAGTTGTATCACCTGCAGCGAAAGTAGCACCTTCGTTGATAGTAGATGTAGTAGCAGAGTCGATAAAGCACTTAGCAAATGCTCCTGCAGGGATTGCACTTGCGGTTGTACCATATACTCCTCTTGTTACTGTCAATACATTGGTAGTAGTGTTAATACCAGAAGCATTAATAGATATAATTTCTGTACCAGTATTACCTGCAGTATCAGAGATCATTAACCTTGCAGCATCTGCAAGACCTGTGTTTCTTGATACGTTAACTGCTGTGGCCCCCGAAGCTACATCTGCTATAGCGACGTGAAAAGTTCCAGACTCAGTGTCTAGACTTCTCAATGTACCTGCAACACCTGATGTACCACCAGTAACTGTGTCAACACCTACTTGGAATATACCCGTTAAACTTGCGTTATCACCCGTTGTCTCAAGTAATTTCTCTACCTTAACCCATCTCTCTAAAAGAGAAGTGTCCTTAAACACATCAAGGAGTTTTGCTGTAGCTCCATTCTGGGTCGTAATATCTGCACCAGGTGTAGCATCAGTGAAACTGATACCTGGACTAATTTTTAATTTATATTCTGATACTGGGTTCCCTTTCTGAAACTCTAATGCAGTCGTTTCATCACCATCAAGTGTTAAAATCTGATCATAGTCACGCAATGCTGCACGATATGTCACACCTGATCCTGAATGATTTGCTGCTGTCAATACTACAGATGCACTATTGTCTATATCAGGACTGTATAGTATTGTTGATGTCGTTGCCCCTGGTTTTGAGGCGGCTAACCTTCCTGCTGTCATTTTAATTTACCACCCTGCTTGGAAAAAAGATTGGAGTCGGAGTCTACCACCGAATGTAGGTGCTGATAAAGGACCACCAAAGCTAACACCAACCGCCTCGATGTTGTTAGTAGATAGTAATGTAGCATCCGCACCTGGAAACTGAATATTAACTGCTTCAGTAATGTTAGTCGCATCAATAGTAATTAATCCGTTAACATTCTCTGGGTTGTTAATCTTCATAAATTCCATAGTCTTGTTAGCAAGAGTCTGCGTTGCTTTCTCTGCTACAATAACGTTGGAATCAGTACCATTATTTAGAGGTTCTGAAAGAGAACCTTCTGGGAAAGTGAACTGTAAATTGCTGTTAGCATTGAGGTTAGTTAAGTTAAAACTAATCTTCTTGGTAACATCAGCACTGTCCTCAAAAATGGCACCCTTATAAACTTTGTTTGTTAATGTCTGAGTTGATGCTTCACCAACTACCTTAACGTTAAGATCTGGCCAAGTAACTGTACGGTCTGAAGTTAATCCAGATTGATCGAAGATAATATACTTGGTTGGATCATTCTCATCTGTAGACGGTGTAGTAGAGAACGTGGGGTTAACCATGTTCTTGTTCTTAACGTCTTGCTGAGTTATATCATCAAGTAATGTTGATTGCGTAATGGTAGTACCATAGTCAGGAAGACGATAGATATGCTGACCAGGAGCATCCCATGCGTCTGTCTCGAACTTTGCAATCTTAGCAACATTTGTAGAACCAGTAATACTAAGGTCAGCATCTTTGATGATAACTACCTTATTAGTTAACGTCTGGAAAGTATCTGCTGCAACAATAGTTGCTGAAGTATTTGCTCCTACATTTGGAAAGTCGAAACGACGTACACCACCTGCAGTAGAAACTGTATCTACGTTAAAGACTACCTTCTTACCTGGGTTTTGATCACCCTCAAAGAATACGTTAGAGTCTGTAAATGTAGCAGATCCATTAACAGTGAAATATCCACTACCTTGAGGAACTATCTCTACATTAGAGTTTGCTGACGCTGTATCAACCGCACGAATCTGCAATGTTGATGAACCGTCTTGGTTCGAGTTACGTTGATTATATAATGATGCACTACCGAACGTGAGTCCAATTTCATTAACTGCACTCTGGTATATTCCTGTATCCCTATCCAAATCGAAAGCCAGTCCTGGAGCGGCTTGGGAGCCTGCAGAAACTGACCTAAAAAGTTGATTAACCTTTGATTTTCTATTCGGAATAAGTGGATCAGAAATAACAATAGGAAGCACTGCTTCCCCTGTCACCAACGCATCAGCTATAGTATCAAGTTGTGATATTCTTTTAGTTGCCACTATTCATCTATATGGGTTCTTCCGAGTTATTTATACGTCCAAATTACTGTCTCCCTGTAATAGTACTTTTAGTTTCTTTGCTTTCTCTAATTGTGCTTTATGATAGTCTATCCATGACTGCACTTCAGTCAATATATCCTCATAGGTTTCGTCTGAAGAGGTTTCGCTAGTAAGATAATCCCCTATAACATCGTTAAGTGTATTAAGACGATGTTGTGACTCTGGGGGTGGACTACTATTGTAGTTTTCTACATGTGGACCGCTCATTTTTGGTATTTCTTGATAGATTCTTCCCACTCACTCATTGATGAACTACAATCAGGTGGTTCTGGATATTTATATCCCTTTACTTTCATCCATTTCTGGTGTAATGCTTGTAATATCCATGATTGCGATAAACTTTTAGGACCATTTTCCAATAGTTCCAACTGTTTCTTGTTAGAAGTGTACGCTTTGTACTCTTCCCTCCAATTACTATCGTCCCAATCTGTTGTCATAGTTACTCCTCTATGTCGAATGACCACTTAATGTGTTTAATGTAGTCGAATGTACATGATATATCTGCATCACAACTTATATCATACTTACGATCACACAAGAATCGTCTCAGTTCCTCTACTGATGCAAAGCAACCTTGATGTCTTTCTTTGTCGTCGTAAAGATGATACTTCATGCTTCCATTTCTTTCTGCATTTCGTTTAGGGTTTCTGACACATAAGTCTGTACACCAAGTGGATCAGGTTTCCAATCCTGTGGCATAGGAATATCTGGCAGTTGATCTTGCTCGTAAGTTTTTACGAACTCAGGAACTGGTGTCATTATGATAGATGGTTTCCCATCTTGCACAATCTTTATTGTATTACCTCTTTCACATAATGTCAAGAGGAAATCAAGGTTGCTTTTGATCTCATCAGTAGAGACCTCTAGGATTTGAGATTTCATTAGAATACAAATGTAAGGTCGTCTGGGTCTAGGAAGTCTTGTAATAAGGATATAGTATCCTCAAAACTACCCATACCCTCTTCATCAAAGTTAAACCGAACTTCTTCGGTATAACCTTCTTCATCCCTAAGAATAACTTTTCTAGTAGACATGTGTATAAACGCATGTTCTACATAATCGATTAATTCATCCATTAATTCAGCATAACAGGCAGTCCGTAAATCTGGGTTGCTCCCAAAGCAGTACCAAAGGCAGAAAAACCTACCCCGACACCGTATGAAATTATACCAGAAGTACACTGGTTTATTATAGCACCTTTTCCTGCAGTTACAACCTCCCCTATGCCACCAGTCGGACTGGCTACTAGAGTCATGTGACCACCTGCACTAGCTCCTGTTACTATGTCTGCCATCGCTGTGGGCATTGACTGCCCAAGAGAAAGACGAACCTGAGCTGGTGGTGATGCACCTGGGAAAGGTAGATCCATTGTAACATCAACAATAGATCCTTTTACTATACTATACTGTCCTGTTATAACTGGCATGAACTGGAATATGCCGATAATATCGAAACGTCCGCAGTTAAGGAATGAAGTAATCCAGTTAGCTTCGTTTATGATCTCACCATGTGCAGTATTGTTAATTGCACCTGCCTCAACGTTATAATTCTGACCCTTCATGTTGATTGCAGATATGGCAGTGAAGTTAAACTTGTTAGCTTGTACTGTCCAGTCACCTTGATAGTTACAATCGTGGTCACCTGCTACCGTATGTACTGACTTGGATTCTCTTTCTCCTACCTCCACATCAAACTGTGGTTTAGCACGTTTTGCTATCTTATCTTGTAGAACTGCTTGCATTTGCTGCACTCCAGTTGCTGCACTACCTCCAGCCGCTTCGAGAGCCTCAAATCCATCTTCAGGATCTAGTTCTTTATAATCTGCTGCTGTAAATTTAGCACTTTCACCTGCATTTTGTAATGGTTTTTGATCACCCCATGTACTACCTGAGGAGAAACCACCGTTAGCATCAGATGCTTGAGCACCAGGACCATTTGATACATGAGTATTCATGGATCCTGAGACCTCAATATGGAAGTCACCCATAACTTTTAGGTGATAATCACCTTCCACAGTATGAACATGATTACCTTTAGTATCATGTACCAAGTCACCACCATAGATAGCAGTCCAGTTTCCAGGTGTATTTAAGTGCTCATTACCTCTCTTATCTTGGAAGTAAGTAACACCACCTGGACCTGAAACTACAAATTTCTCCTTACCTGGCGTTGCATCATTAAGTATTCTAGTACCATTGAGTGATGTCTGAGTCTCCATCAAGAATGGGTTAATATTCTTATAGAAATCATCAAAGAATGTACCAGTTTCTGCAGTACCACCAGAGTTTTGGGTAAGACCTGGTGCATTAGAACCTGACGGTGGTGGGCAATTACTATAGTCTCCTCCACCTGGACCTGAAATTCCTGGTGTATCCTCAGGGTCGCACTGTGTAGTACCTAACAATGGAACCCATGCTTGGGATCGGGGTTTTCGACTTGTCCTATCACATCCTTTATTACCAAGGATCATAGCAAGGATTGCCTTAAGGATGCTAAGAAGTGAGTTAAAGTCTAACTTAGTAAAATCAATAGAGAATATACTTTGGATTCCACTTGCCAGATCTGCTATACCCTTAGCCATGGATATTGCTGACAGTATTTTATCCGCAGCCTTATTAATACTATTGAGTGCCTTACATATCTGATTCTGAATACCAGACATTGCGTTCTCAACCCAATTAAGGATTTTGGATTCCATCTCACCAATGAAATCCATTATATTATCGAAGACTTTATTCAGATAACTCGTTATGAATCCCATTATGTTCTTCATAACACTGACCCACTGTGGGGTAGGTTTACAGAACATAGCGAATATAATTTCTAGGATAGCACCGATTGCTGTCACTACGACAACAGGAACCATATTAGAAATTAGCTTTAATATAGTATCAATCGCTTGCTGAATCAGTCTCGCTGCCAACTCCTTCAGGGGAGCAAGCATACCTGAAACTGCATTAGTTACATAGTTGGTTACATTAGATAATTGATTAAGTATTGCTTTACCTTCTACCACTCTGCCTGAAATAGCAGACATGAAATTACCTGTATCACTATCCTTTGCTAGACCACCTACCTGTACACCAATATCAGATAGCATCCTCTTCATGTCCAGTTGGAAACCTTTGTTTGCTGGACCTGTAGTACCATCAGCAATACCACCTGGCATTCCTGACAACTTGATAGGGTTAGTATATACGTTAGCAGGTGTATCTACTTCACCTTTAGAAACTGCACCTCTTGCTACTTCTTCACCACCTTCTGCAGATCCAGGTGTCTGACCCTGAACCTTAGCAAATGGGTGACCACCAAGTGCAAATTGATTATTGACTGCTTTCTGCTGAGGAGTATTAGTTGCTAATTGATTACCAATTTCAGGATCAGCAATAGTTGTACGTCCTAGCTGGTTAGGTGTATCACGTTCACTACCACTTGGATCATCACTATTCCTTCTTTCAGCATGTTTAAAACTACGGAAAGCACCCATAACACAAGGTAACTGACCTTCTTCTCCATCCAAAAAGAAACCAAGAACATTAGAACCTACCTGCAATTCAGTAGTTGTACCTGCGTTCTTAGTCTGTGGTTTATCTGTGGGTAATAAGACAGTTGCCCAAGGTAATAGTTCCCTAGGTAGTTCTTGGGTGTGAGCTGAGTTACCATCCTTATCGGTTTTATTACTCGTATACCATCCAAGCACACGAACTTTAACCCTTCCTAACTGAGAAGGATCCAGTATATCTTCTACTTCACCGACCCACCAATTAAATCCATCACGACCTGTAAAGTCAGTCTTAACTGCTACCATTATGTTAAATTTAGTTTCCTGCTGTTATTTAGCTTAGTAAAAGTAAAGAAACCTTCATGCTTTTCTTTACCCCAAGAAAATTTTCCTGTCTCTATATTATATCCAGTGTCCAATGACCTGTAGTCTGTGCCATTAAATTCTACATGACTTTCGACTCTTGTATCCCTGACTATACATTCACCTTTTACTTCACCATACCATGTACCTTGGAAGAATCCCCACTGCATTTCACATCCCTTTTTATCAATCAAAAGGTTATGTGCTTTAGTGAAAACCGTATCAGGTGCATCATATGAGAAAGTTATATGGTAGTGTCTGTACGGGTCATCCTCCCCTGCATAGTTATACCACTGCTTGAGTTCTAATACGTTAGGTTTTATTTTGGTATAGAGAATGTTTACCCATGGCCACTTAGTAGGATTTGAGTATGCTTGTTTCTTATTCTCATAATGACCAATAATCAATTCATCGAACAAGGTTATACCATCCTGTAATAATCATCTTTTCTTCATTGGGTGCAGGGCATCCTTTATGAAAATGTGTCCAATCACTTGGCCAGATCAATGTCAATCCCTTCTTGGGTTTTACTTTTGCTTGTTGTACATCAAATAATGTTTCTCCACCTTCTTCTACATCATTACAGTATGTCATCCATGCCATAACACGAGTGACCGCTTCTATATCTGCATTGTTTCTCTCACAATGCATCTGTTTAAATCCTCCACCTTTGGGATACCACTGCAAGTTAAAATCACTCTGCAGATCCCAATGGATAGTCCTAAGCATTGGCCAGTAGTTTACATATTCTCTCGTAATCTCTGCTAGACCATCTATGTAATCACAAATTCTTTTATCTTTAATATACCGAGGAATGGTCATGTCAATGGAGTCTTTGACCTCCTTATTGACCTTCTCTCCCATACCACCACAATGACCTTCTGTTTTCTCAAACAACTTTTCCATCGCAGGATCATTCCAAAAGTCCCACAATCCATCAATAATTTCAGGTTCCATCACCCCACCCCCTATGAAAGAGTAGGGTGCATCTATATCAATATAGTCACCAATCATAATATGGTTTTAATTGTTAGTCGTCGTAAACCAAGCACTCAGGCTCGTCGGGATGCATTTCGCAAAATAGTTCTAATGCATTAGGATCATGATGATCTCCTGCATCTATTTCTGATTTATGATGCTGCATGTACTCTTCGAGTTCATGTAGTTCCTCTTTATAATGTCTGCGTGCTGCAGGATTAGTTTGAGGATCATCAACTATCTGCTTATCTTTTTCGATGTGTTCTTCTATTGTATGCATAATCCGTACCTTATATAGTACACTACTATTTAGGTAAATTATAGCACAAAACCTAAGTATTGGGTACTGAATCCCGACATAACACCAGTTGTGTCTGCATTCCCTCTTTATTGTAACTGTGTTTTAGTCCTTTTATTAGGTACTTACCACTATATTTCTCATCTCCTTCGACTGTATTAGTACCCTCAGTCTGTTTAGATGAAGGTATAACACATGTGATAACTCCTCCTGCGTACAATGCAGTATTACCTGGCACGGTAATAGTTAATGATAATGTATTCAGTAATGCCACTCTAGCAGATGCATAATTCATAACTGCGAGTATGTCTTCTGGTGCATTGTCAGCACCATTATTAGTTTGATTATTCGTCTGTTGTGTATATTTTGGAAGAACTTTAACCTTTATCCTAGTGGGATGATCTTCTTCATATAAAGCAATCTTTTTCTTATCATATGGAAATCCCTCCTCTAAGGTAGATGCTATCTGAAAAACTTTACCAAAGAAAGTAATAGCTGGTGGTAACTTAGTTCCTCCTGGTTTTGTCTGATTCTCTGCAGTATTGATTTGAGTTTGAGTATTCTTCCAGTTTAGGAGATTGGCATTAATATCCATACTGAATGAACGATTTGCTTCTCCACCTGAGTTAAAGAAATTAATCTGTGTTCGTGCATCTGCTAGGTAATCTGAGAACTCTCCTTCATTAACTGCAGTAATAGCATCCCCAACAATCTCTGTAGTATTATTGTATATCTCACCTAATCTATCAAATAGACCACTGCTAGTAGCAGATGTATTAGGTACAGCACTCTCAGAAAGAGCAGGAACTACAAGACCATAACTAATACTCTTATATAATCCTGATCTCATTTTATCCAAATGATTCATTCTTTCTGGATACACAATACTCTCAATACGATAAGCACTATCACCTGTAGTTTTACCTTCTACGTTAGCCTGCATATAAGTATAGGTCTCTATGCTGTCCTGTTCACAGAGTTTATCGATACTATGGAAATTAAATCCAAATCTATTTTCATAGAAGAAAAACCCTGACTGAGATATCTTCTTACCACCTGTTCCACCTTTAGGTTCCTTTCTAACTACCTTATCAGTCAAATAACTGATGCAGTCAACAGGTCTCCAATTAGGTGATACAAAATTAATATTACTATGTGCTTCTATTGCTTCATCGTGCTTTATCTTTTGAGGTGCTTTAAGTTTATTAACTATGACATCCTTTACTACCTCTGCTTTCTGAGCATAAGGACCATACCCACCGAATGTTCTGTTTGCTTCGTTTAGATATACTTCTGGTGATGCACAATGGAGTATATACGCTTTCTTCCTTTCCATCTTAGATACTGATCCAATCTTATAGATCTGTAGATCATGATCTATAATTTCTCTTTCTGGATCTCTTGTTCCCCTGTTCTCAGGTTTAACAGCTGCATAGGTCTCAAAGCATAACTTTAACATTTCATCGCCAAATAGATTATCACCAAACTGGATAGTATCTAACATAGTAATATCACAACGGATGAATGGTGAATCTATAGTTTCATACCACTGGAATTCAGCAATCATACCTGTAATGTCGTACTTATCATCATTCATAAGAATGTACGCATCATGTAATCTATATTCTTTAGCGGATTGTGTAGTTGACATTTAGAACATCTCAACGGGAGGAGTATTTGATTCTGCCATCATTCCATATCTAGTACGGAAATAATCATTAGCTGGTGGTTCATATTTATTGTCAATGAATATAGGTTTAGCAGGTTTCATGTCAGTTTTATTTTGACCACTACCTAGATTTATGGGTGCAAGATCACCGTTAGTTACATTTACTTCATTTCCTGCTTCTTCTTCCTCTTCCACCATACTATCAACATCTATATAATCACCTGTACTCATTCCACCTGTATCCTGATGTGGAGTTGGTACTACACCACCCATATCTAAATGAACAGGTTGTACTTCACCACCCTGAGATTTTCCTCTTCTATTCCATAGTCTTGCCACCTCTTCTGGAGGAATTCCTGCTTTGATCGCAATATTCTTAGGTGAATTTTTAGCTTTCTCGTATAATCTATATGCTGCTGTACCAGGTATCTCTCTATTAAGATTAAATGCTAAGTCTGACTTAAAGTGAGGATTATCTAGAGTCTGGCTCCTAATCCATGCCATTTTCTTAAGTAATGCTTCTTTAACTTCTGCCTCTATTGCTTCATTAGCCTCTATCATACTCACACCTTCATTAAATGCCCATTCACTCATATTAGCAACAGTCTTACCAAAGTTAGGCATCTTACCGTCTCTATCCATCTCAATTCTCATATGAGTTCCAAAGAACTCAGGATCACTATCAATCAATTCATTATGCTGTTTCATAAACGCTATCAATGAAGGAGCAGCAGCTTCTACTAATTCTTTGGTGCTCATGTTACCTAGTTCAGGTGTAGGACCACCTGCTGCCATACCTTTAATCAGTCCACCACTACTAAAACTTGGTAAAGCATACCCTTTATCTGCTGCTTCTTTCTGTCTTCTACCTGTCAGAGCTGAATTTCCTCTTGTTGCAGGGGTGTCATATGGTACTACAAATGCACCACCACTCTTCTTTCTTGCAACATATTCTGTACCATGACCTATAAATGAGGTACTCCTTCCACCATCTAATGATACAGGATATCCTGTTTGTGGTCCTTGTATCCATCCACCTGCTGCCATCTGGGGTAAAGCAACTTCACCACCAATCGCTTTCTGATTGTTTTTATTCATCATTTCGATGAAGCTTTCTCTACTCTCTTTTAGTGCTTCCTCAAAACCATCATCACCTTCCCCTAATTCTACACCCTCTTTTGTTTGTATCCTTGTATTCGAAGCATCATAATTTGCTCTCCATTCATCATAACTTTGTGGTTCAGTTTTTTGTTCATTGTTTTTATTATCTTTCTCTTCTTTCTGCTCTTCTTCTTGCTCCTCTTCTTCATCCTTCGTCATTACCTTCTTTAATCCCCATGCTGCAAGCAATGCACCACCAATCATCAAAGCAGCTCTGGGTCTCATCATAATGAATCCCAATATACCCCTAAAGACACCCATCAGTCCTTTAAGCATTCCTTTTATTAATTTAAAGAGTTTACCCCCTTTAAACAATGACATCACTGCTTTTAGACCAAACTTAGCCATCTTAGCAGGTGCAAAAAAGATTGCTGCTGCAGTGAGGAACTTAATAATTCCAAATATACCCTTAAAACTTACGGGATTTGATATAAAATCTACAAGACCACCAAGTCCGAAATCAATTAACCATCCACCCAACGTGAACAACCATTTTCCTATTCTAGCTATACCTGATATCAGTTTCTTTAGTTTCTTCTGGTTTTCAGGATTACCCATCCATTTGAGTAATGTGAAGGTAATTAACGTCTTAAAGGCATTACCTATGAATTTTGCTATACCTGAAAAGAATCCAAATGCATTAGAAACAGCAGTACCAACTACCTCTCCTGCAGTATAAGCGAGTCCTCCTCCCTTTTTCTTCCCTTTTCCTTCCTGCAGATTTTCTGCAGCTAAATCATCTTCTAGATCTTTTTGCCTTTCTAAATCCTCTGCTTCTTCTTTTCTCTGTGTAACTAACTTCTCTACTCCTGCTTCTCTTTGATCTGCTAAATCCTGTTGCTGTTGTATCTGCATTTGCATACTGTCAGCAAATGTCTTGTTCATCTTCTCCACAATAATAGCAATACTATTAGTAGTCGCACCTATACTATTGGTTGCTTTTATCAATGAGGTCATACCCTCACTAGCACCAGTAACTGTCTTACCACCAACTTGTATAGTAAGTCCACCCTTTATCTTGGGTGGTGTAACCATTTTGTATAGTCTTGCTTTTGCCATACTACTTCATCTTATCGGATAACATCATTGGAGACTGACCATACACAACCGTTGGAGCAGGTGCCTGTACTGACTGACCAGGAGTGAATATTTGTTGCCTTGCAACAATTATATTTGTTATAGTCTTCTTCTTGGGCTTTCTCCTAAAAGGTTTACCTATTTTACTAAGTATTCCACCAAGTTTATCTTTAGTATTTATGGCAAAATCTTCTATTTTCTCACCCATAGGTGAATCTAATAACGCTTGTATCCTTTTATTCTGTTCTATCCATGGAACTACTCCTCCCCTAGAGAAATCATACGGATTATCTTCATTATTCATGGATAAATCTTCACCAGTTGTTACCTCATTTTCTGATAGTGCATCGTCTACTTCTGAGTCACGAGCAGGTGCTTTAACACGACCACTCTCAAGAATATAGTTATTAGGATTTTCTAAAATTAAATCTATATCACCCTCATATGCAGGGTTACCATCCCAATCATTATTTGATAAACCTGCACCAATACGAGCTCTATAAAGAGCATTAGATATACGATGACGTTCTCCAGACTGGAGTTCTGTCATTATTGCAGGTTCATTTCTTTGGATTACTGTTGTCTGATTATTTGTTGTAGGAGTCTCGTCCTTTACCTCTTCTTTCTCTTCTTCTTCACCACCACCGAAAGGATCTCTTACAAGCATCCTACCATCATTCATTATAGGATCTGGTATCTTTGATAATCCAGTCTTAGCTAACCCTTGTAGTAATTTACTTGCTATAAAATCTCCAACCATTGCACCTGCCATACCAGTGATGAAACCAGGTGCACCACCGAACGGAGCACCAATCGCAAAACCTGCAGTATATCCTACAAGTCCACCTATTGCATTTACAATAGCGTTGATAGGAGATTCCTGAAATACAGTATAGTCAAGAAGACCCATAACAGCAGCAATAACTGCATCAACACCACCAATCTTTGCTGCTTTAGCTGCTTTAAGTCCTTCTCTTAGTTTTAAAATGTTTTTATTATTCTTCGCACCCTTTAATAATCCTTTTATTGCTTTTCCTGCTTTCTTGGGATCTTTAACCATCCCCATAATCTTTGCTACTGTCTTATTCTTCTTAACGAGATCATCCATTGATCCCTTAAGCATATTCTTAACTTTTTCTCCTAATAATTTAGGATTCTTAGCAAGTTCTACAATATCACCAATCTTCTTAGCCCAAGTAGCAGCTTTCTCTTTTATACCAGCTACTATGCCATTTATTCTCTTACTAAATGATTTACCAAAGTCATCTGCCCATTGACCAAATTTTTGACCTTGTTTTCCAGCCCACTCTACACCCTCCGATACCAAGTTTTTAGTTTGATTAATCTTCTTACCCGTAAAGTCTTTTAGTCTACCCCACAATCCCTTACCAGTTTGTCCTGCTTGTCCCAGACGATTTTTGATACCTTTCCAAAGACCTTTACCCTTTTTCCAAAGATCTTTACCAGTTTTTAGTGCATTCTTTCCAAAATTTTTGACATTCTGTATCGTTCTACCTGCCTTTACCTGTAGTTTCCTACGCATGGTACGAACACGGTCACCAATATTCTTAAACCTTCTTGTCTTAGGTTTAGGTGGTTTTGGTGGTTTATCTGGCATCTCCCCTTTAGTTAATGCCTTACCGATGTTTTTCATCGCTTTGACATCACTTAAAAGTTTCCATGGCATCATCATCCTAGATGCTAACCAGAAACTTGCCATTCCACCTATGATCTTAAAGACCCCAAACATTGCTTCGAATGCTTTCTCAAAGTTAGTTTGACCTGGATCTTTATCTCCGAATATATTACCAACACCCGTCAGAACATTATCCATGCCCCAACTGACTAACTTAAAGACCATCTTACCCATTGCTCCAAAGAATTTGAGCAATGTTTTTATAGTTTCATTTTGTTTTTTATCTCCCAGAAACTTAAAGAACTTATATGCAACAAATCCCTGTAATAGACTTCCTAAGAAACCTGCTATTGGTGCAAATGGTTTTAGAAACTCCTCCATCCAAGATAATTCCTTCTTAGGAGTCTGTTTCGCTTTGTTTACACCTTCTTCATTTGCTTCATCCTCATCTAGACCCTCTTGTGCTTCTTCTGCTTCTAAATCTTCTTCTAGATTTGCTTCTTTCTTCTTTTTCTTTGCAGTAGCAGTCCTCATGTCGAGTTTCTTATCGACCTCTTCATCCTGCTCTTTCTTTCTGTCTAAGAAATTATCAGAGAGAAACTCTTTCTGAAACTCCATCATATTGACGATATTTGCCAAGTTCTGACCAATACCAGTTAATGTACCACCAAGTCTATTATAAGCAATAGTCTGAGCTTTAATCTGCGTCCCAAAAGGAGTACTTCCTCTTTTGGGATTAATTGAGATAAACTTTCTTACTGCTGCAGTTGCCATTAGAGACTTACTCTGTTCTTATTCTGTGCTTGTTTTCTTTGCTGCTCAACCTCATTAATATGTGCAATTAGAAGGTTGACATAAATGTCTCTCTCCCAAGGCATCATATTTTCCAATTCAGTAAGACTATATTTGTGATGTTGCATCAATGCGAAATTAGTCTTGTACATGTTCTCAAGACTATCGTGCATCAATGCTACCCGAAAAAACTTGCAAGTCCCTCCAGTTTTAGCTCACTCTTTTTCTTAGTCTTAGGATTAAATACGGTAATCGTATGCTCAAGTTTAGGCATAGTCTCAAAGAAATCTTGGATCTTAGCAAATTGATCCTGATTCATATCACCAATGAAATCATGTGCTTCTTTCGCTGTGAAAGAGTCATAGATCTCTTCTCCCTGATATACTTTGTCAATACATGATGCAGATAAGTCAAAAACGTCTTCCATAGTAGGGTCGTTCTTCATATTACGATCAATAAACGCATTTAGAGACGGATATTTCATCTCAATCTTAATATCATCATCTATAGTAAGGATTCTTTTATGTTCCTTCGGTACTTGTACCTCAATTTCTTCCAAGTCGAGTTTGACATCGATCTTTGTCTTTTTATCATCAGGGCATGTTACTTTAAATTCACTTGATTCACCGACTGCTTTAGCACGGATTCTCAAAAACAAATACTCAATCTCAAAGGTAGGCAGTTTATTGATATCTTTCACATTGGTACATGCTTTAAGGATAGTCTTAACTGCTTTTGCCATTTCTTTCTCATCTTGAGTTTCCATTGCTATGTAAAGCAATTTCTCCTCTTTCACAAGAAATGGTCTATAACTGACTTTTGTACCAGTAACAGGTAGTACGCAGTCATAGTCAGGCACTGCAAGTTTTGGTAAAGGCATAATTTAATATATTACGATATTTTTATTTAGACACCATATTTGGAGAACTCTCCACCAGAAGGGATGGTGCTCGCAGTTACATGCTTAGCTTGTGCTGTAGTCTTGAGTCCATCAATGTTAACTGTGTCAAATCTATATCTTTCCATCTGAAACTGAATATTCAGTTCTAGGAGAGACCTAGCGTCATTATTTAGGGTGATTGTGCCTATGTTCTTTGGGAATACCCCAAAGCACTTATAGACAGCAGTCGCTTGATTCATTCTAAACTTGTAATCTACTCTATCGCTTCCTTCACCTATTTGTTTGTTTAACCATGTATTAGATCCACTCTCCCACTTAACTATTTGCAACTGTGTTGTATATTGATCGTAAAATCCTACTGTATTATCTGCATCAGAAGCACAGTTATGCATCCATTGCTCAAAAAATGCTCTATGTTGGTTATCTTTAGTTACCAAAAAAGTAATATCCAAATCAGTTGGTGACTGCCCACTAGCATAACTACGGTTCATTCCACCCACATGAACTTCTGTAGTTGCTATATTTCTCGATGGAACAGTAACACTGGTTGCAAATAAACTAATATTCTTTCTTATATTTCTACCATTAGCATCCGAAGACAACCATCCTGTAGATGCCTGACTAAGCTGATTAACAGGTCCCATAACTATAGGTATACTCATGACAATCTCAAACAGGTTATTGCGTGCGGGTTCCAAATGACCCATTGCAACAGCTTCCTGAAATGTCTGAAAATAATTCGGACTATAATTAAGTTCATCAACTACAGTCGGTGTCTCTTCGAATGCCATTAAACTCTACTCCATATATGGCTGCTAGGAATATCCATCCACATTCCCCCTCGCTTAATCCAGAATTTTTCTAGTGGCAAGGGGTTCCAATTAACAAATTCTTCCCTAGGTACTATTTTAGGGTTAGATACACTTGACATAAAGTATTTATGATAGCACTGCATAGGATATTGATATGCACCAGTTGCCCACATTTTACCTACTGACCTTCGGAAGTTTGGTCGTAGATAATGTAGATTACCACCTGTAAATTGTCCTTTATTGGTATCTCTCTCCGTTACCTGTACCATAGGATATTGGTCATACCATGGTAATGGTGGTGATGGAGTTTGTGGACTGTATGAGAAAAATATGATGTCACCAGTCTTAAAACCACCATCATAGTCCTGTAACCCATAAAGTAGCTGTGAACGGTACCAATCTCTGCTCTTTGGTTGACCGCCCGCTAAATCCTTTACGTCGTTAAAAATGCTCATACCCTGAGTTCGTTTTCTGTTAATATCAAGAAAGTCATTCTACGATCCTTACAATATTCACCTGCAGCCTTCCATTTAGCGTTATTTACTGCAAAAGTCTTTACTTCTGATAAATAGGATCTAGTTACCTTAATCTTCTTACGTTTCGGTTGCTGAGTCTGTGCATAAGGTTTAATTTCGATAATGCTCTTTGCGAGCTTTCCTGTCTTGGTTCTTGCCTTAACGTAAAAATCGGGAAAATAACGGTGAATACGATTATCCACGGGACTACGATAAGGAATAATAATTTCTTCACTTCCCCACTCCAAAATGTTTTCATTCTTGTCACAGTATAGCATAAACTTTTTTTCCCACAAAGACCTATAAATAATGTTAGTAGGATCCCCTTTATACTTTTTGTAATTAATTGGTTTAAATTTTCCAGAATAAGACATGGCTACAGCTCGATATATGTACCCAATGGTTCCACCCAAAGGACCTCTGAACAATGATGAAGACATCACTGCAGGGAGACAGTGGCCAGCTAAAAATATAGATTATTTAAAATTAACTATATACGACCCTGAGAAAGGTGGTAACCCATACACATACATTGGTAATAGTTCGGGTTCTATAGTAGAAGGGAATAGTACCTTTGGTCAGTTTGGTGGTGGATCAGCAAACGAAGATGCTATTCATGGAAGTATTTATCTCCATATGCCCCATCAATTAAATGAGAACTATCAGGTAAGATATAATAAAGCAACTTTAGGACCATTCGGTGATGCTCTAACTCAAACTATTGATAAAGTATCAGGTGGTGGTAGCACTTTAGATTCTATTACAACTGCGTTACAAGGTGGTGCTAACACTGCTGCACCTCAAGCAGTATTTAATGCTATCGGTGGTTCATTTAGTAATTTAAACCAAGCACTTGGTACAGACGGAAATGTCAGTAGAGACCAATTAACAGGGTTAACTAAACAAAGAGTTTTTAACCCATACGAAGAAACAGTATTTGAGGGAACTAACTACCGTAGTCATAGTTTTGAGTTTGACATGGTACCTAGAAACCCACAAGAAGTTGTACAAATAAGAAATATCATATCAATGTTGAGAGATTCCATGCTACCTGGTATGGACGGTACTACTAACTCATGGTTAACTATTCCTAGATTCTTTAAAGCATCTATGGTGAGATATAGTCCACCTGTATCAGGAGGTAATATTATTGATGGTGAAGAAACTCTTAAAGAACCTGCAATGTTATCATATATTATGCAATTCCCTGTAAAAATGGTTCTTACAGGAATGGAAGTAAATCTAACTCCTATGGGTTCACATACGAGTTTAAGGGATATGACCAAAGGTGGTGACGCAAATTCAGATCAAGGTCCTGCTGCATATAAGATGAGTCTAAACTTTGATGAAACTGCATTCATCACAAGAAATCTACTTGCAGGTGGTACTGGTTACAAATCAGATTGGGATGGAGTTGGTGAAGAATACAAAGATCTAGATCTACTGTATTCTACCTACAATACAGACAACCCTCAACCAACTGATGACGCTAATTCGGATGGTAACAAATAATGGCATATTTTAGATCCCTACCTAACGTAAAAGTTAGAATAAAAAGCACTAGGAACAATAACGTAGAACCATACGTTGTTGCTAAGAATATCTTTAGAAGAATTAAACTTGTAGATAGTATACAAGGTAATGTATTAGGATTTGAGCAATATACCATTGGTAATGACGTAAAACCCTACCAAGTTGCTCAAAGTGTATATGGTAATTCCCAATATGACTGGATTATCATGTTATGCAATAATATAACAAATTGCTATAAAGAGTGGCCAATGTCAGAACATGAGTTATACACATATGTCGAAAAGAAGTATAATGGTGCTGTAACCATGGTTCACCATTATGAGACAAATGAGGTAAAATCCGATAAAGGTGAAACTATCCTCCAAAAGGGACTACAGGTAAATGGCGAATTTCGCTATTATAACTCAGATGGCACTATAGTCCCAAATGTCACATATCCTGTTTCTAACTTCGAATACGAAAGAGACCAAAATGAGAGAAAAGCGAATATTTGGTTATTACGCAAAGGATACGTTGCTGACTTTATTACAGAATATCGCAATTTAGTCAAATATGCTCCAAATGACGAAGTTGGCGATGATGACATTAAGATGACATGGAAAGCAGTGGAAGAAGTCTTTAATACTAGAAAAGACACATATACTACTCGTTACGGTGCAATACCATCTATCGAGTTTGCTTCTTCACAAGAATTGGTCAATAGAACCGTTACTATCGAAACTACAGAATCTGGTGCACAGGTCAGAACAGTAGATACTGCAAATACTGGTCAGAACAGTAGTGGAGTTACAGCAGGTACTACTGATTCATCATCAACTCAATCAGGTAGTTCGTACTAGGTATTAATACTTAAGCGACCCTACAGACAAAAAAATACCCCGAATTTTTTATCGGGGTTTTTTAGTTTCTAAAGGCGAATTATATATCACCCTCCGTCTATATCACATCCAATGGTAGCACCAGTCACCACACCGAGTGGTATTGCCCACCATCTTCCGTCTCCTCTTGATAATGCTGCACCTGCTGCACCACCTAAGATACCACCTGCAATCTTACCATCAGAACAATCGTTAGTATCATACTCTATGGTTGTCCGTCTTCTGAATACTTTATCCTCAGAACATGGTACTTCTATGTTCTCTCGCCATGATCTAATATGTCCTGGTCTTTTTGCTGTGCCAGGAGTATACTCTTCTCGGTATTCCTGACGATAACATTTCCTGTCTAAACTATGTCCAGTACTTGATGATTGAGGTGCTTGACTTGTATGTCTTCTGTTCCACAATCTATAACCATTATTATAGTCGTGATGTTGATATGTTGGTCTATTTGTATCCCAATGTCTAGGTTCCATATAGGAACCTGCTGACACTGGACTAGCAAATAATAAACCTGCTAGTAGTAGTTTCATTAGTCCTCCTCTGCTAATCGAGAGAAATATGCGAGGTCTGGATCCTCGTCTGTCTTTAATGATTCTACCGCACTTCCGAACCCTTTGCTAGGGGTAGGGGTCTCTTCTTTAACTGTCACAGGAAGTTCTAATTCTTCCTCTTCTTCACGAGATACTACTCTCGCTTTTCCTTTACCAAGAACAAGGTTGAGACGCTTCTCAAGATCCTCGTAAGACTTAAAGTTCTTAGGACTTGTGAATTCTACCAAAGAATATTCTTGGTTGTAAATCTCTTCCAGTTTAGCATCATCATAATCACCTAGTGTTGATGAGGAAGCGAACTCAGAACGATCATAGTTCCAGTATCCATCTTGCTTAACTATCTTTAATTTAAAGTCAGCACCCTTCCAGAAATCGAATGGGTTGATGGGTTCTTCATCCTCAAACTGAGGTTTCATTGCTTCTACCAACTTGTCATGAATCTTCTTACCATACTTGTATAAAAAGACACGACCTTCATTCTCTGGGTGTAGTGGGTCTTTGACTACTAAGATGTTACTGAAGTAAGAGAGTTTTCTCTTCTGCTTTCTTGCTACATCTTTATCAGAATCAATACCACTGTTCCATAGTACACGGTTTAGTTCACCGACAGGATCATTTTGACCTAGTGTAGTCAAACTGTTCTCGATGTACCAACCACCAGTTCCTTGGAATGCATGACTCCAGACCTGTGCCCATGGTAACTCCTCTCCTGTAGGTGCAGGAAGGAATCTTATTACAGCGTAACCGTTACCTGCTTTATCGACTTCTGGTTTCCAGAGTCTATCATCAGGACCGTTACCGCCTCCTTTGCTGCTAAGTTTTTCTAGCTCCTTAGTTAGTTTTGCAACTGAACCTGAGGATTTCTTAAGCGATGCAAATGACATTTGTATTCTCCGTATGTTTGTATTTGGCTTGTTTGTACTTTGTTATCGTACCTTATTATTTAGGCTTTGTCAAGTAGTCCCTGTCTCCATGTCAGCAGTTTCTGTTCCATGGCATCCAAGACTGCCATTAGGTTTTGACCACCTGAGTACACGCTACTACAGGCATCGATCTTGTCCTTGATTGCTTTGATATCATTGTCTTCTCCCTCTGCTTCCAACTCAACGTGCTGCTGCATTAGATTGAGTCTAGCATAAAATACTTTCTGTTTAGCTATGAGTTCTAGTGTCTTCTCAATGTGTTCTAACTGTCCGTTCTCATCTAGTGTCTGAAAGTTCTGTGACATTCTTAACAGATCAGTATAAGTCTGCTGAAGATCATCTAACTCCTCTGCTATAACTTCTGACTTAAAAAAATCTTCTGCTGAATTTGTCATAGTGGTAACACTCCTCTCGTAGTTCTCTTTATACAATTAAGTAGTTGTGCGTTTGCTTTAATCTTATCCTTCAGTGGTTTAGAAATGAGTTTGTTTACTACCTCAACCTCAATATCATAGTCATCACATACAGTTGCTACTGCTTCTATGTAGTTTATCAATCCATTTGATTCTGCTACACAGGTCTCAACTAAACCACTAAACTTTGCTTGTGTCATAAAGTTTTCTTCTAGTTCTTTCACGCACCGACCTCCTCTTTCACCCAGTCAGTTAACATACTCATCTTAAACTCTGTGATCCATTCACATAGTGTATCAATGTAAGGTGCCTTGTCGTAACGTTGTTCTACCTGTGTCTGTCCATCTTCTGCTACAGATAAAGTGACAAGTTTATCAACCTCAACACCAGTTCTTTCCCAATACATGTAAGCATATGCTGCTTCCTGTACGAAATACTTTTCCAACCACTCTACTTTCTTAATAGCATTGGTTGTTTTAAAATCTATTATAGCAAGTTCGTTATCAAATTCAGCGATGCAATCAACACGACCAGCCACACCAAGGTCATCGGAATAAAGAGGAGCTTCCAAGAGATGAATATTATCGATCCGATCAAGCACCTCACGAGAAGACCCGAAAAGGAACTGGGGAAGACCTTCGCTTTCTTTAATTTTTTCAGCTTCATTGTTTAAATAATACTCCACTATACTATGGTACTGTGTACCTCGCCATGCAGATTGTCTTCTGATCTTCTCTGCCTTCATGTATCCAATCCTTTGTTCCCACTTCTTGATACCATCTATAGATTGTTTACCAACCACAGTAGTAACAGAAGGATACCACTTACCTGATGGTGACTTATAGAACCTTTGACCCTCAACGTTTTGGGTTTTTAATTCTGCTAGATCACTAGCAGCACCCACATGATTAAATGTTTTCATTAAACAAGTCCTGATTGGATTTTACTGACGAGATATTCTCTGACTAAACCGCTTCTAACGATGTCTTCTATACCAAACTCTATTATATCAAATGATGGCATAGTTTGCAAGATCTTCATGAAATCTAGCACACCAGTCTTCTCATGAGTTTTAATTAAGTCAGACTGGGAGTAGTCTCCAGAGAATATGATCTTACAATCCTGACCTACACGAGTGACAATAGAATCTAATTCATGGAAGTTTAAATTAGAAAACTCATCCACTATTATAATACACCTGTCAAATGTAGTACCTCTAATGAATGATGTAGACCAGAAAGAAATAGTTGCTTGAGTCCTTAGGTTATCATAAAGCATCTCGAAAGATGATTCATCAGGCATCTCAAACATGTACTTCACCATGTTCTTGTATGGTATCTGATACAGGTTACTCTTATCCTCATGGTCACCTGGTAAGAAACCAATCTCTCTAGTAGGTACGAGTGATCGAACCATGTAGATCTTCTCGTAAGGAGAATTTAGATCTAGTATTTGTTCGAGTGCAAGGTATAAACTAATGAATGTCTTACCTGTACCTGCAGCACCATGTAGTACAAGGTTTTTACCTGCCTTGTAAGACTCAAAGACCTTCTTCTGATTGTCCGTTAAAGGCTCAATCGTCTTGAGGTGGTCAATGTTAATAGGTTTTGCTCTTCGGATTTGTTTCGATGACATGGCCGCTATCGGAGTACCACCGTTCTTTCTTTTCCTTGGCATTAAGTATACTGGGATAGGTTTGCTTTAGGGTGTGCGTTCTGTATTTTAGACATCACATCCTTAAATCCATCGGATTGTTTTGGTTTGCCATAGATGGCAGACGTTCCTTGATTGCCAAAGTATCTTTCTAATTCTGGGTGATCCTCTTTATATTTATCCAGAGCAGTCATAGACATCGATACTTCTATGATCTCACCAGTTTCTTTGTTTCTAAAATCGTAGTTGGGCATTAGTCTATCCTCAGACATGGTTGTAGGTCATTCCAATAGTCATCACAATCGCAATCTTCTACAGTAGGACACCACCCCATTGCTTTAGATACTGTGGGGAAGTTACAGATGAAGTGGTCACGACATAGGTTTGCTATGTCCATGTGCTCCTTCTGTGTACCGTTGGCAGTTCTTAATGTTATGTAGTGCATCCAAGAACGTGCACTTCCTGTCATGTATATTCTAGTAGGTGTTGCTAGTGGGAGAACCATTCTCGCACATTCCTTCGCAATCCCCTCACGAATAAGTTCGCTGTATAAATCAATTCCTTCAGCGAAGTACTGCGAGATCCTCCCCTGTAAGAACGCAACTTGTTTTTCATCTAGGTCATCAATAGAGTTTTGTCTGTTCTTTTCATCCTGTCTCCTTAAGTCTGGAACTTCTATGTTACTACCAAGTAGTTCGGTATTAGCATAGCGTTGTGAGAACTCTTGGAAAGTAAATGATCTATGTCTGAGAATTTGTGCACCAATAGCACGAGAAGTATTAATCTCTAGTGTCATGTGTGCTTGCTCAAAGATAGACCAATGTCCATGCTCAATACAATACTCCAACAACTTCTCAACCTTAGGGTTGTCTTGGTTGTTGGGGTTAGATACTCTTGCGATGTATCCTATAGTTTTTTCAGCGTCAGGAGTGACGGAAACGAAACAGACTTTACTCATCTAAGAATTTTAAATAAACAATACAGTGCTAAAGAATAAACATATCCTATAGGTGGTAGTCCAAACAATGCAGGAATACATATGTTCCATGCTCCCCATACTATAAAGGGTGCGAATATTAAACCGAGAGTATTATCAACAAACTTGGAACCTAGTTCCTGATATACTTTGTCATCCTCTGTACCATCTTTAAATCCCTGTTTAAATTGATAGAAAGGACTCTTCACTTCTTCTTCCTTACTTTCTTCTTGCTGTCTCGCTCGACTTCTTGCATAGATCTCCATTGCCTCACGGGAACTCTCCCATCTGCTTGGTGCCATCCTTTTAATCCCTCCTTGTATAGATCCCAATAGTGATCAAAGATACCTACGGTACCATTATGACCTGCTATTACAATATCATGTAAAACCTTATCGTCCTTTACATACTCAACGATGTAAGCACTGACAGGTAGTTCTTTGTTGTTGTCTTTTTCTAAGTTGCAATCTTGCACTAAGACCTTCATGACCTACCGCCCCAGACTATCTCTGGAAATGCTTCTTTCACACATGCTTGTGTGACCTTGTATCTTTTATGTAAATTCTTATTTACTGCTTTGATTACGACCTCTGCTTCATCTTGATGCAGACCTTCTAACAGTTGGATGAACATGGTCTCTCTCTTAATAGGAGTGAGTTTAGAACCACCCTTAAAGAAATGGAATAGTATCCTTGCTTCATGTTCTAGTTTAGAATGCTCAGTACCTGCAGGTGCTTCGTTCTTACGGTAAGGTACGTCCTCACCTAATGGAACCACTGGTACTACTGATTCATCAAAGTTAATAATGAATACAGAGACCAAAGCATCGCTTTTATTCTTACGAAGGATGTTAATCTTCTCCGCTTTAGTCTTCGCATTGTGTGCTTTCTGAAGCACCTCAGATAATAAAAGTTTCATAACTTAATCTTCTTCGTCATCTATTGTATCAGATACATCAGTAAAACGCAAGTATAGTATCTCATCAGGAGATGCTAGTTCGCCATCTGCATCGTACATCTCAGGATGTATGACCTCAGCAGCGTAGTCTGCCTTCTCTTCCCATGTATCAAAAACATGCTTTAGGTTCCATGATACCACAAATCCGAGTAAAAAGGAACCTATTGTTAGGAAGAACGCAAGATAGTAAAAAGAAATCTGATCCATGGTTGTTCCTCCAATTATGTCTGTCATTATTTAGTACGTTTCTTTTTGTTCTTTGCTCCCTTAGGTCTACCTGGTTTTCTGGTCTCATGGTATGACAATGCTTCATCCCTTACCTTCATTAGGTACTTGAGAATTTTCCTAGCATTTGCTTTTGTAACATGACCATATGCTTCCTTTAACATCTTATCACCATGAAGATAACCGTCGAGTTCTTCTATGGTTGACTTGATCTCACCGAAGGGAGATGAATCTAACAACTCAGTAGTTTGCCTACGAGTATACTCATGTCCTTTAAGGTAACCATCCATACTAAAAAGAAACTTACCCTCTAACATTGCTGTGTCTAATGCTTTATCAAGCAATGAGTAAAGCATTTCATTAGCGGGGTCATAGTTTTTCATGTCAAATTAGTTTAGTTTCTCTCAAATATCTAACTGTTTCAGTGCAACCACCCATCTTCTGACCGTTGATCACGACTTGAGGAAAGGTAGCACCTGATCCAAACTCTTGTTTAAATTGTGCTCTGGTGTACTGAACGTTAAGTTGGTACTCTGTGAATCCCCAACCGTTCATATTATACACCTCTTTTATTTTTGTGCAATAGGGGCATCCAGGTCTTGTATATATTACTGTGCCACCAGGTGATTTGCTCATAGTTCTTAAAGGAAATAAAAAAGGGGTGTTCTAGACACCCCTATTTAGTTTGTTATATTCTAACTGTTTTAGAATGTGAACTTAGTTCCGATCTTACCAGAGAAGTCGATGTCGCTATCGTTAGATACACCGTAGATCTCACCATAAAGACCAACCTTTTCAGTGATCTGCTTAGATCCACCAAGGTAACCTGCGATTTCTACATCACCGAAGTCATCAGTTGACTCAGTGTGAGATACAGTAGGTCCTACAGATGCATACCAACCGATTCCACCAGGAGTTTCTCCTTCGTAACCGATTTGTGCTTCTAAAGCACCAGATGTGTATGATCCATCAGGATAAGAACCATTTGCCTCTAGGTTCACATAAGGACCAGCAAAAGCTGCACCAGATACGAGTAGAGGAGTTGCTGCAACTGCAGCGATTGTTGATTTGATATTCATGTTTATTGTAGAGTGTCTCGCAAGCAATAAAAAAACCTGCGGATGTTATTACCCCTCGACATGGGGTTTTTGTTACATCAACGCAGGGTTACGATCTTTCGAGTCCTGTGAAGTTATGTAAAGTTATTTATACAACTGGCACACTAAGATATGTGACAGTTGTAACAATATCAAGATAATAGCACATGGTTAAGAGGATGTCAAGCTTGATACGTTAAAAGCAATGGTGATCCTTTCTTCGTTTGAGGTTTGCTCCTCAACCATGTGTTCAGTATCTGATGGGAAGAAAACCATCGTCCCTTCTTTACCTGCATACTCTACACCACTATCGGTAAAAATGGTAGGGTGTTCATGATTCTTAACATAAATGACACCAGAAACAAAAGCACTATGGATGTGTGGTGGATTGTAGTCTCCTTTGTATGCAAAGTTTGTCCATACATCGTAACCATCAAAGTGACCATCGGATCTGCGTACCTTATAGTCACGATGATGCCCACCATACTGACTAGCAACTATTCTTAGGATCAATGGCAACCAGTATGAATTGTCCACCATCTGAACTGGCACTGCACATTGATAGTTGTTACCACGTTCACCCTCGTTACTAAACCCTGCATTCTCATGTTGCTTGAGTGGTGCTAGAGGATGTTCTTTAATCTTCCTACATGCTTCTGCCATTAACCAAACCTCTCCTACTATTGCAGGAGGTAACGTGACCATAAAGATCTCAGGTCCTATAGTTTCTAGATTAATGTTCACTTCTTACTAAAGATACCTAACCTTATAAGAACGTACATAATAATCACTGTCCAGAATAATGTGTACCACATACTAACTCTTCCTTAAATTTTCTCTAAATTTTTGTGCTTGTTCTTGAGACACCATGTCCTTCTCAAACTCTTCTATCTCTTCATCAGTGGAGATCTGTTCAGTAGGTAGAACAGGTGGTTTCATATCTATTCTATCTAACTCTGCAAAAGCACCACGATAGTACTTCTTGATACGTTTAAGCATCTTCCTACGTCCTGCAGAATCATCGGGGTACTTCTTAAGTACCTTATGTAATGCTGCTAGTTCTCTAGTAGAAGAAAGGAGATCACGGTCTGCCTTAGTCTTCTTCTCTCCAAAACCATCACCCATTAGGTCACCTCATCTATAGTAATTTTAAATTTAATCCTTTCTACTTTGTGTTGACAAAGTACCCAGATGTTTGAGTTCCTATTATGTGACTCCTGATAAAATGCTTCTCTCGGTGTGAAAGTATTATCATCGTCATCATCAGAGGATCTAACTGGAACAACAACCTCGTTAGGGAATGAATAACTTGGATCATCCTTAGGAAAATAAGGTGTCTGTCCAGGCATTGATTGGTATGTACCACCCTTCGGTTGCTCAGGTGGCCATTCTAACTCAAATTGTTGTCCTTGGCAATAGGCAGAACCTGCATTGACCACATCAAATAGTTCTACCACTGCACCCCAGTAGTCTCGGTCACCATCACCACTGTCCTCAGCATATGGCCAGATTGCTATGCGTATCTTACCTGTAGGATCAACATCAGTTGCTGACATGTTAGAACCACTAGCATCTTTACCTAACACATAGTCATGCATAAAACATTGCTTACTATACATTCCACCATAAGCAGATCCAGAAGTACCACCATTCCATGCTCCGATACCTGCTGAATAGAACGCATCGATATCATCAATAGCATCTTGTGCATCACTAGCAGTGGTGACTGCTTCTTGTATGTACCATGATGTCATACCAGATCCAAAGGAATGGTGTGCCCACTTATCTAACTTACCATTAAGGTTACTGGAACCTGATAGTTCGTTAACTGGTTTGACTATCAGTCCTCTACCATGTTCGAACAGTGTATTGTAGTAGCAACCAAGATCATACTGATCCTCCCATGGTCTATAGTGATCAACACGGGTAGAAATAATGTGCCCGTTACGATTTACGATAGTACCTGGTAAGTTTACTGTGTTCTCATACAATGGGTAAGGGCATGGATCTAATCCCATACATCCACCCTGACTGGTTGGATTACCTGAGAAGTATGCGTCTTTAAACTCAGAGTTCTGACCATCAGATGACTCATAGAGTTGACTGTTCCAATTATTATTTGTATTAACCTGTCCGTTATCCCAGACTGTTACCTTAACTGACCAATCATTTGTCTGATGATTCCATAACTGTATAGACATCTTCTTAATAGAAGAACCTATAGGACTGTTAGAATTAACCTCAGTACCTTGGTGACCTACCTCATCACTAGAGATAGCACCCAACTGGAAGGTAACTGGTGTCTCAAACTCCTCTCTAGATGTCTCGAACAGTGCCATAGTCACCTGTACGTTACCAAATGGAGGACCAGTAATAATATCCTCTGCCTTTAGAGTAATAGTATCACCTTCACTTAAAGAGAATGAAGTACCTATATTATATCCTACGTCTGGCCATGTAGCTATCTCATACGTTTCATCTACAACAGAAGTGGATCCATTCTTCTTCAGTGTAAACCTGAAGGTCATACAGTCAGTGTCTGTGTTAGTAATGATAGAACCAAATGCTTTGAGTTGGAAAGTACCTGACCTAAGTGCCTTAATAGTCTGAGTTCTATTGATCTCTATAACATATCCACCAGAGCATGTACCACAATCAATGTTTACACCAGTAGCACCATAGGTAGGATTAGCTGAACCACATTGAGATCTAGTCAGTGCGACATCCATAAACTCACCATCGAATGTTGCAGTAGAACACTCATCCTTAGTCTTGATAGGTATAGTAGTTCTTGGTGGTGCTTCACCTTCATAGAGGTAACACTGCACTCCTTCGTATCTGTATGCAGAACCTGGTGCTAGTACTTCATAGTGTACTTTAAAATCTGTGTAATCATCATCACCATTAAGAAGATCCTCCCACCACTGCCAGTTGTCACCAACCCATCGTGTCTTAGTTCTATTATCAGGATTCATGTATGGATCTGAGAAGAATACCCAATCACTCTGTGCACTACCACCAGATCTCTTCCATCCAGAACCAGATGCAGTGAACGTAGGACTATCATTGTCACTCACACCATAATTGTTACCATTAGGTATGAGATAGAATCCCATCTGTTTGTTTGGATATTGTTTCAGCACAGTCAGTGGTATCTCAAACTGTCCGTAAGCATTATTCACATTAACATTAGCCTTGATAGTCTTAGTCCAGTATATTTCAGTGGCATTTTCATTAGCAATGTACACACCCCATGAGTTTTGATACGCTGCACTGGGTTTGACCATCTTATAACTGACAATCCATGATGTCTTAGGGTTGTTAGGTAATCTATAAGTTAATCTCTGACCATACACAGGTGGTTGCTCAATATCCATCTGCTGTAATGAATACATGTGATCGTTCAGTGTTGCAACTGAACTAGGAGCATAGTATCTGTGCAATTCTCTAATAGATTCTCTTTCTCCTACATATGGAATCGCATCCTCTTTATTTCTGAAAACATATCCAAGTATCTCTCCTTGAGTCATACCTTGTGCGTCCATGGTTGCACGTTCACCTGCACCAGTAGTATCAGGTGAACCTGGATTGGTAGTCAGGAATGTATCAACGTTGGTTGGTGAGTAGAATCTATACAAAGGTATAGACCCTCTTGCTTTTCTATCCAAGATATAGAAAGAAGGATCAGCATTAACTAAACTATACCCTGCAGGTGCTATTGCTTCTCTACCATAGCGAGTATCTTGACCTGAACCTGGTCCTTCTATAATAGTTACCTTAACATTAACAGTACCTTTACCACCATTCCATGAATGATTCCATGTAGTACCGACAGCTGGCATGGTACCAGTGAATGATTCTACCCACCATCTACTATCATACTCACCACCATCATTGATCGGTGTGACCTTGACTGTTATTGTCAGTCCATTAGCAGTAAAAGTTTGTGTCTGTGTAGCTGTACTATTAAACACAGCGTTACCACCCTCACACCTTACCTTCTCTTGGTTCCAGTTACCTGATGTATCTGTAGTACATAGTCTCTTATTATGGAAACCATTACCGAAAGGCATGATCTGTACATTACCTGGTGCATCACCCTTCTTGTACTCATAGATAGGAACTCTTTGTGGGAAGCAATTCTTCACACATATCTCACCACTGTCTGAGTTCTGTCCTCTAAAGTATTGTGTATCACAATCAGCAGCAGGTGCTCTCCATGTACCTGAGACATATGGTTTAAAGATACAATCGATAGCATCCTTAACACACTCACCCCACTCTTGATCTCCTGGATCATCTCCTAGATCACAATATAATTCTTCACCTGTAAGTATGACAACATATATGTTCACCTTCATTGGATCTTCAGACTTACGAACAGTCTTCTCTGCTAGACCCAAGATTACTCTGTCACAATCGCTACCCCTACCAACAAAAGGACCATCTGGTTTCCATGGTACTGGTAGATCCCATGTCCAATCGTTAGGGCAGAAAGGAAACTCCAATGAAGGAAATGCTTTCTTAATTGGTTCTAATAATTCACAAGGATCTATAGGACCAACTATAGTTGGATCATCTGGTACATCTGGTGGTACTACTGGTGGTGGAGGTGCTACAGGATAACACCTTGCAACTATTGTTCTTATTACTTCGCCTGGATCCTCCTCTGGTGCAGGGATGGGAGGTCCTTGTGTAGTTCTTGGTATGTCAGGTGTAGTATCTGGTATTAGTACTGGTGTTACAGGACCATAGCAATTACCAACAACTTCTCTTACCTCCTGACCTGGTAGTGTTGGTACTGGTGGTTCGGGTGAACCTTGTGTCTGTTGAGTGTTCTGTCCTGGAATAGCAGAATCAGGTAGCAAAGGAATACCATCCCCTGCTACCCAAACATTATCTCCTGATCCTCCGTAACAGGTATGTCCTTGGACACTCATTACAATTTAGTCTTTCTTTTTATTTATTTGATTCCAATGAGGGTTCTTTTTCTCTTTCCAATCTGCATACATCTGTCCGAATATCATACCCTCGTGCGATTTCATATCTCTACCATCTAATAATTCTATTTGTTGTTTAGACAACTGACCTTCCATCATCTGTTTATACTCTTCTGGAAACCCCTCGATGTGTCTCTTAATATCCATTGGTTTCTGGATGTCATCATGTGTGTCTGCATCATTTAACATTTTAAAAATCCTCCTGAGGAAAAAAATACCCCGATTTTTTTTCGGGGTATTTGGTAATTAAAAAGTGAATTTGGTTTACCCAATGCTAGGAGCAGCAAGTAAAGCAACTTCGGAAGTCTCAGCAGATGCTAAGTCTAATGGGAAGTTGTGTGCATTTCTTTCATGCATAACTTCCATACCTAAGTTTGCTCTGTTTAAAACATCGCCCCATGTTGGAACGACCTTACCGTTTGCATCCACAACTGATTGGTTAAAGTTAAATCCGTTAAGGTTAAATGCCATTGTGCATATACCCATAGAAGTTAACCAAACACATACAACTGGGAATGTAGCAAGGAAGAAGTGTAGTGATCTACTGTTGTTAAACGATGCATACTGGAAGATTAATCTACCGAAGTATCCATGAGCAGCAACGATGTTGTAGGTCTCTTCTTCTTGACCAAACTTGTAACCATAGTTCTGAGACTCAGTTTCTGTTGTCTCTCTGATTAGAGAAGATGTAACTAGAGAACCGTGCATAGCACTAAAGAGTGATCCACCGAACATACCTGCTACCCCTGCCATATGGAAAGGATGCATAAGAATGTTATGCTCTGCTTGGAATACGAACATGAAGTTAAACGTACCAGAAATACCTAGAGGCATTCCATCAGAGAATGAACCCTGACCAAATGGATATACTAAGAACACTGCGAAAGCAGCAGATACTGGAGCACTATATGCTACACAGATCCATGGTCTCATACCTAATCGATATGATAACTCCCACTGTCTGCCCATGTAAGCAGAGATTCCAATAAGGAAATGGAAGATAACCAACTGATAAGGACCACCGTTGTATAACCACTCATCTATAGTGGCAGCTTCCCATATAGGGTAGAAGTGTAATCCAATAGCGTTGGAAGATGGAACGACAGCACCAGAGATGATGTTGTTACCATACATGAATGAACCTGCAACAGGTTCACGAATCCCGTCGATATCTACGGGAGGAGCAGCAATAAATGCCACGATAAAGCAAGTAGCAGCAGCTAACAAGCAAGGAATCATTAAAACTCCAAACCAACCGACATAAAGTCTGTTGTTTGTACTTGTAACCCACTCACAAAACTCACTCCATCCTGACAGTAGACCTTGCTCTCTTCTTGAGATTGTTGTCATCTGAAATAATAGAACGTTTTTATAGAGTTGGTATAAAAAGACTATTCCCCTTAGGGATCCCCATGGTCTTGGTTAGGGGTAATATTGGTCCGAAGACACTAACATTATATATAAAACTTTACAATTTGTCAAATACCTATGGACGGTTTGCTAGGTGGTCCTTATAGAGTTCATTGACTTCTTTAAATGCTTCCATCATATTACCACCCTCTGAATACTTTTCTATTAGTTTTCCTATGACTCCTGTTTGTATTACCTGATCACAAAACTCATAAGATTCCCTATCGATCTGATTAAACTGTGTGATTGCTGCCAAAGCAAACTTTCTTTGGTCTAATAGATCAGTGTTGTCGTAGCGGTAAGAGTCAATCATAATTAAGCATAGAAAAAGGAGCCTACATTGCTGTACATGTATGCTCCTATTATAGCAATAAAAATTAAATGTTGCATAGCCTGGTAGAAATACTTATTAATATATTATATAGGTATTTCTACTCTGTCAAGTACCTGATGGGACAGTTTGTAGTTGTGCCACACGGACACCCTTTCCACCGCCCATATCATCGTCATCATCATTACGAAAAGCACGCAACAATAACTCTATCAAAACTAACGCTGCCATTGGATAGAAACACCAAAGGATTGCTAGAAATGGAGAGATTGTATTGGTTTCGAATGCGAGATCAGTCATACACTAACTGTATTTGCGATGGTACTTAGACTTGCTGCTACCATAAAGATGTATGGTACTAACTTTAGTGGTACTGGATTCATTAGACGTAACCTGGAATGAGTTGTCCTGTGGTTAAGTATGCTCCGATACCTGCAATGATGCCGAGCATTGCTATTCTTCCGTTGAGTTTTTCGGCAATTGATTTTTGTGTGGAATCATTCATTAGAATATACCTGGAATGATTTGTCCTGTGGTGACGTATGCTCCGACTGCGGCTACAAAACCGATCATTGCCATCCATCCGTTAAACTTTTCTGCTTCTGGTGTCATTTGTTTGCTCCTTTTCTTTGATTTTGTTAGGGTTAGAAAGTTCCTGCCTTGCAGGGGTGTAAGAGACCTCAGTATCTAAACGATACCTGGTACGATCCATCCGAATAGACCGTAGTTTATTACTGCTGCTGCAAATCCAATCATCGCTAGACGACCATTGATTAGTTCTGCGTTCTTCCAGTAATCATATCCTTCCATTACCTCGATTGGAGGTTCTGATCCGAACATGTTTTGTCTTCCACCATCTTCGTTAGTGATGCCCAAGCGAGCTCGTGAAGAAGTTGTCATGTTAAGTTGTGTAAAGAACTGTTACATAATTATATAGCAAACATAAAGTTTGTGTCAAGCCCTATAGGTGTTGATACCTACACCATCATGGTTTTTGCTACAGCATTGTGACAGTTATGTAAAATGGAACCATCCAGTAGCTATAATTTTCTCTGAAGTCTCTGACTTCCTACCTCGGTGGTGGTGTGTCCAATCAGACGGCCAGATAACTGTCCTGCATTTCTTGGCAGGAACATAAAGATCTTGATGGAACCACTCGGTGCCACCATCAGGAACGTCATTAAGATATGTCATCCATACAAGATGTCTGTATGTGGATGCTCGTGAAGATGATTGACGTTCACAATGCCATAGGTGGTATCCACCACCAGGCTTATAGTATTGTAAGTTAAAGAACTCTTCCACTTTCCACACTGTAGTCTTAGCAGCAAGTGGAAACTTATCAACGTATCTATTTGCTGCATCATTAAGTGCACCTACAAAGTCTGATACTCTGAGGTCATTGATACCAACGAACACTGCTGTGTCCATTGAGTCTTTGATCTCTGCATTATATAATCCTTGACCATCATCACCAATGGTTTCACCTTGCCATGTAGTAAAGATCTCTTGGTTGTGATAGAAATCTATTAGACCATCTACTATCTTCTCATCCATGTCCTCCATGTAAATGAAATCAGTAGCAGGATGTGCAATCCTACCATCATATAGTATTGGATCTGGATTTAGTTTGGTTACTTCCATGCTGGTCCTTGTATCCATCCGACTAAAGAATTTCTGACTCCTTTCTTAACAGGATTGACTTGATGATAGTCATCTGATTGGAAGAAGATCATTGTACCTGCCTTGAGGGGTATCTCTTGGTTAATAAGTACGAACTCACCACCCTCGAAGTCCTCATTTAATAGGAGAGTGAAAGATATCTTACGGATCTTTTCATTAGGTCTTTTATTTCTACACCACTCTGACTCATCTTGATGCCAATCATATCTATCACCTTCCTCATACTTGGTGACCTGTAATGGTTCCAAGAAATCTATATCAAAGAACCAGTTCGCTGCTTCGTTTACTCTTGTACAATAAGATTTCACAACATCATTGAGTGTTTGAGATTCGATAAAGGATACCTTTGATGTCCTTACACCTTCGATCTCTGTCTCTTCATACTCTGGAGTACCTATTGTATCCTTGATCCTATTAAACTCATCGTCTTCTAGGTCAACTGTTACATAACGATCTCTGTAGTTCATACTGGTCCTCTACTTATAGTTAAAGGTTCTGGTTCTCTTAACATACCCTGTCCTTTACCTGCAAAGTTCATAGAAACAACAACCCTTTGCTTATCACTTTCATTAGGATCTTGACAGTGATGTACAAATGATGGGAAGAATACTATGTCACCTTCCTTTACTTCGGGAGTGAACTCTTGTACCTCACCATTAATATAATCAGGGAAAGGTGAATAGAATGTAGTAGGTTTATGTATCGTAGGATCGAAGTCCACATACATTACTGCTGACACTCCGATAGGACCATGATTATGTACTCCGTGCATCTTTCCACTTCGAGTAGCTTGGTACCACATATTAATGATACGCAATGGTATCGGATAGTCCTCCTGAAACTCATCCAGGATGGGTTCTAATGCCTCTTTAACAACGTAATAGTAGTCTGGTAACACTCCACGCTTATTATTATCATAAAAATCTGACTCCATGTCGTCAAAAGACGTTCTACCACTGGAGGATATGGTTGCTAGGGTACTGCCACCCTTTAACTCACTTAGAATTCTTGGTTTCCACTTCTCCCAATCAGGGATATGGAAACTCTCAATTGGAACTAGAAACATTTTTAATAAACCATTCAGCGTCAACAACAGCAAGAGCTTTCTTCCTATTCTTCTTCATGAATAAGATAGGCTCATGGTCACCAGAGTTTGCTTCTGCCTGTGCATATGCTTCATACACATTTAGTTTCTCTTGGTTCTTGCATTCTATACTAAAGGGGAACTTTTGTCTAGCATCTCTTGCCATTATTAAGTCTTCACCACCTGCACCCATACTCCTAGACTCTATGTCCTCTGGATGTATCTCACGATGTTCTATCAGTTGATCTCTCACCCACTGCTGAAACAAACGTCCTTTAGCTTTGGCACTTTGTGGTCTCATAATATAAGTTCCTCTGGTATACATCTATGTATGTTGATGTTGTAAGAGATAATTGTCTTACGATCTGATGTATTCTTCATGCCACGATGTGTCCAATGAGATGGGAATACTATCAGATCTCCTTCCTTACAATCCAATGTCATAGATTGCATAGTGTAAGGAGATACTACCTGAGTGGGAGCCGATCCACTAGGAAACTCCAGATAATACACACCAGTAAAATGTCTGCCATGAATATGCCAAACATGATTAGATCCTTTTTCATATTGTTGATACCATATTTGATCTACAGAAAAATCCAAGTACCCTAGTTCATCCATGGTCTTGGTTAATGCTTTAAAGAGATATGGTTTGATTACTTCCACCCACTCTCTATCAAAATCAAATGAGAAATCAAAATCATACTGAGAAATGTATGATGTCCCATCATCTAAAGGAGGATCACCAGACTCTGCTATCAAAGACAAGATCTTCTGTCTAATCTTAGGTGGCAAATCATAATGGTCCTTCGCTATACAATCTAGTACAGGAATTTTATCCATACGTCATGATATTATAGTGAGTTCTCTTGGGTTTGTATTTTAGAACAGGTCTTTTAGCCGCAAGATATATTCTGAGTAGTGTCTCAGAACTCACCGCCATCGTTGTCGATTTTGTCGTAACCAAATTGCTTCTCCTTCTTGTTGTGTTCATGCCATGGATGAGTATAAACGCTTGGATTTTCTTTAAGAGCATCATCTAATCTTAATGCTAGAGTCTTTAGTTCACTAGCGATCTCTTTTACATGTTCATAATTCATGCCCTGTCTTACCTATATTGTAATTGTTTTGGATTGGATCCTCTTTGATAGAGGAGATTTCTATATGTTCTCTACCATGTCTTTGATAGATAATTTCTTCTACCTCTTCTCTGGTATCACACACTACCTCCTCATGGAAAGTTAAACCATGGGTGACCTCGTTACCAAAGTCTCCTTGCCCATGGATGTGTGTTCGAACTTGTACTTTAAACTTCACGTTCTTTAATGATCTCTTTGACTTTCGCCCAATCTGCATTAAAGATCTGTAAACCTTTCTCCGTTAGGATATGGTTGTACATGCCCCAGAATAATTTAGGTGGCATAGTAACTATGTCTGCTCCAACTTGGAAACAACTTGACACATCATAAACTGATCGTAATGATGCAGCAAGTATCTGTGTGTCTCTTTCGTGTGTCTCAAATGTCTTTACAATATCTCCAACAAGTTTAACACCATCAAAATTATTATCCTGTACTCTACCTACAAATGGTGACACATATTTTGCACCTGCTTTAGCAGCAAGTATTGCTTGTGCTACAGAGAAGATAAGAGTTACATTAACTGGTATCTCATCAGACTTTAAGTCTTTACATGCTTTAAGTCCTTCTATATTACATGGAACCTTGATAGTAATGCTTGGATGTATATTAATATACTCGTCTGCCATGTCTAGCATCTCTTCAGAGGTGTCTCCAGACACTTCAGCAGAAACAGATGCATCCCATGAGAATAAATCACAAATTTGTTTTAGTACTTCTGTTGGATCTTCCCCTGCTTTAAGCATGAGGGAGGGGTTTGTAGTTACTCCATCAATCAGACCAGTATCAACTGCTTTAGTAATCTCATCAACGTTGCTACTGTCTAGGAAGATTTTCATTGCTCTTTTAGTCGTTGCATTATTTAGTAAGGAGGGTGGTTGGATTCCTGTGTACCAACAAGAGATGGGCATTACTACAGTAGTAAAAACATCTCTGCCTGAGACCCGACTGGTAAGTCGATTCACCTTTCGGTGCAGCACCACCTGTGTCTCATCACCTTAACCAGCTATATGCCAGTAAGTTTATTCAGTCACACCCAATGTGCTGATCAGGCACAAAGTTATTATGGCATGAAAAAAGGAGGGTGTCAACCCCTCCTTGTAATCTTACTTCTTCTCAACCTTGATTCCTCTATAGACTAGAGGTTGCTGATTAGATTGTTTTGCATCCTGATTAGGACGATTGTTGGTGTCGTAAGAAACACCTCTGTATGTGACTTGTGCCATTTTGGTTACCTTAGGTAGGGTTGATTAGACCCGTTCCTTCAGTCGGCATTTGCGTCACTATCTTCCACACATCCCTTTAGAAAGACCTCAACGAGTTCTTCCTTTTGTTCGTTAGTTAAATCCCTATTAGTTCTGACACCCTCTGCTAACCAGAGTGCATCAGTACAAGCAAGAGCTGTAGCTAGAATGATGGGGTACATAGTGATGAACGATCCGTTCCGTGTCGGCTTACTTGCGTCTTGATCTGTATCAAGATGAACGTAATGTCATGATAGCATGACAAAACTATTTATGCAAGTTTACATTCTCTTAATTCTGTTCGGTAAACCCATCGGACGTGTACGTCTGAGATCCCTGCGTAAAGCACGGAGGAAACTCAAGTGGTCCATAATACCACGATGAGGGTCTCTCAGCGAGCCAATCACCTTGTTCTCTTGGTAAGAATGTTTCTTCTTCCATGGTCTCCTTGTCAATAACTTTGCTCCTAAACCAGTTGGTTAAGTTAGAGCTCAAAGTTTGCAAACGTGTCTTCATTAACATTTTGTTTGATACCTCCGACAACATAAGACTCAATCTCGGTCTCCTGTGGTGCATTCTGCTGACCTTTGCTATTTAGCCAGTGATTTGTCCACGGTAACGGATTGTTCTTAGCTGAGATATCAAACTCTGGTTTAAGTCCTATGGCTTTCATTCTACGATTAGCAATCCACTCTATGTACTGACATAATAGTCTGTCATTGAGTCCAATCATAGATCCTTTTTCGAAAAGGTATCTTGCCCAATCTTTTTCTTCATCAACTGCTTTGAGGAACATCTCTCTGACGTTTTCCTCCTCCTCTTTGGCGATCTGTATCATCTCTGGATCGTCACCCTTCTTCCACTTGTGGATTATCTTTTGAGTAAGGATAAGATGCTGACTTTCGTCTCGTGCGATGAGAGAGATAATCTTAGCGGATCCCTCCATAAGTTTGAGTTCACCAAACGCAAAACTGCAAGCGAACGAGACGTAGAATCTAATACCTTCGAGAATGTTAACATTGATTACTGCTCGATAAAGTCTTCTTTTAATGTCATGAAGAGTCCAAGTTGCTGTGGGGGATTGTTTGTATCCATCCTTCCACATGTTACCTACCGCCCATTCTTGTGCTGTATCGATGAAGTCATCGTATGCTGCGGTAACACTTTGTGCTCTCTTTATTATTTTATCGTCGTCCAAGGTTGTGTCAAGCACTTCACTTGGATCAGCGTAAACATTTTTAATAATATGGGTGTAAGATCTGGAGTGAATACCCTCCATGAACTCCCATATACTCATAGCACCTTCCAACTCAGGTAAAGAACAGTATGGTTTAAATGCCATACCTGGTCCTCTTCCTTGCACAGAGTCTAATAGGATCTGATACTTGAGGTTACTTGTATATATGTGTTTCTGTTGTTCGTTTAACGTTTTGTAATCTGCTCTGTCCTTCTGTAGTGAAACCTCCTCAGGTCTCCAGAAATAACCTAGTTGTGATTGTGACAAGCGTTCGAAGTCAGGATACTTATAATCAATGTATTGTTGCATTCCTAAAGGTGCACCAAAGAACATTGGTTGTTTCTTTGTGTCAATCTTCTGTGCATTAAAGACTGTTGTACCCATCTAACCTCCTATGAAACCTGTTGCCACTTTCCATAATCCCTTGAGTGAAGTAAGTAGTGGATACTTATCACGGGTTTGTATCTCGTCAAACAAATACATGTTGAGTCTAAATGCGTAGTTCGCTTCAGTGATCATAGCATTCTTTTGACTCTCGTCAAGTGGTAGTTCATCTAAAGCAGCACGATACTCTGTCTTAAATGCTTTAGCATCCTCTATGTAAGGAAACTCATAGAAGTTTAGACCTGCTCCCTTGGGAGGTTTTAATGCCTTCTCTGCTATGTTCTTTAATATCTGACCACCTGATAGGTCACCAATATATCTAGTGTAATGATGTGCTACAAGAAGATAAGGATCATTCTGTGCAACCTCATTAAGTCTATGGATATATGTCTTACATGCTTCAGACTCACCTTTATATACATCATTCCTCCACATAGGACCATAGAAATATCTAAGATCCTGCTCAAGAAATGCAGTACGATTTAGTTTTACCTGATACTTCTTAAGAATAGAAGCAATAGGATCTTCTGTAGCCTTTATCAGTTCTTCCATCGTACTATAGACATAGAAGAAGTTAGTTATTAGTTTCTTATACTCTTCTTCATCTACCACACCTCGGAGGAAAGCACCAACAAACTTAGTATTTTCTGCTGCCGAGTGGGACTTCTTAGTCCCTGCCTTTAGTTCTGCACTAAACATTACATGCCTCACATTCTGATTCATCACCAGATAATATTTCATTCACGAGATTATTTAGATACATACCCTCGTTGTCCTCATGTGGTTGTTCATCCTTCCATCCGATTGGATGTGCAGGTTCATCAACATCCTTCTTAGCATCATATGTATTCTGATAGTAAGAAGTTTTCCATCCTAATTTATAGGTAGTCAAGAAGTCTCTTGCCATCACATCCATAGGAACTTCATTGTCAGGATAGTTCTCTGGATTGTATGACCAGTTACCACTTATTGCTTGATCAAAGAACTTCTGCATCACTGCTACGACATTGATGTAACCCTCGTTAGATGGCATATCCCATAGTAATGTGTAGTTATTCTTTAGTGATTGATAAGACGGAACAATCTGCTTAAGCGGTCCTTTCTTTGATTTTTTAATGGACAAGTAGTCTCTAGGTGGTTCGATTCCATTGGTTGCATTTGACACAACGGAACTGCTCTCCGAAGGCATCTGTGCGGACAATGTGCTGTGCCTGAGACCGTGGGTGGTGATAGATGTCCTAAGACTATCCCAATCATGCTTGAGGTTATGAGGTACTATAGAATCTACATCTCTCTTATATGTATCGATAGGTAGTATTCCATCAGCATATTTTGTGTCATCAAATCCTGCACATCTTCCTCTCTCCTGAGCAAGTTGGTTAGATGCTTTCAGTAGATAGTATTGGAATGATTCTGTTAGGTCATGAACCAACTGCCATGCAGCAGGGTCATCATACTTGACACCATTCTTAGCAAGATAATGTGCTAAACCAATGTATCCTATACCCAATGACCTGCGTGCTATTGTGCTGCGTTCTGCTGCCTTTACAGGATAGTTTTGATAGTCTATTAGTTCTTCTAGTCCACGAACAGCAAGGTCACAGAGTTCATCCATCTGATCTGTGTTTGTTATCTTACCTACGTTGATAGCAGATAGAATACAGAGTGCAATCTCTCCTCCTTCATCATCTATATGATTGATAGGGTCAGTAGGTAGAGTAATCTCTTGACATAGGTTACTCATGTTAACTTTATCCTTAAAGGATGAGTGCTCATTACAATGATCGATATTCATAATGTATATACGACCTGTCTCTGCCCTCTCCTTGAGGATGTCAAGCATTAATTCTTTTGCTTTAACTGTAATTCTGGGGATGGATTCGTCCCTTTCGTAACTGCAATATAGGTCATCAAACCTATCGGTCCCAAAACTCTCATACAAGTTAGGACAATTATGGGGAGAAAAAAGCGAGATTTCCTGATTCCTGATAAACCTTTCATAGAATAACTTACTGATCTGAATACTATAATCTAACTTTCTGACTCTGTTGTCTTCTGTTCCTTTGTTGTTCTTGAGGACGATGATGTCTTGGATTTCCTGATGCCAGATAGGAAAGTGGACAGTAGCTGATCCTCCTCGGACACCGTTTTGCGTACAGCATCTGACAGTTGACTCAAATTTTTTAAGGAAGGGGACCACACCTGTGTGCTGAACTTCTCCACCCCTGATTTTAGAATTGATTCCCCTGATTCTACCTGCGTTAATACCGATACCAGCCCT
>VTLG01016267.1_pt1 | contig 43224 bp, 44 predicted proteins | sample 4694571 | NCBI WGS metagenome assembly VTLG01 (sample SAMN12604809, study PRJNA352737) | marine metagenome | biome: ENVO:00000447; feature: ENVO:00000209|ENVO:00000569|ENVO:01000036; material: ENVO:00002151; isolation source: viral sequences binned using virsorter ...
CTGGTGGGGCGGTTGTATTAGATTCTGCTACAGGTATTGTAAACATACAAGACGGTGGTTCTACCGTACTTAGCTTTACAGAAGGTAACTCTGGTGACGTAACTGTTAAACTAGAAACCAATGCTAAGGACTTAGTATTCACTGATAATGGTGATGCTACTAATATGAAAATCTTAGATGCCGCAGCTGGTATCAATGTGCCCGGAGAGGTACAAACCACAGGTATCGCATTTACCGACGGTGATAATGCTATGACAATTGTGGACGGTGGAGCTGTAACTTTCCCAGTAAGTATTGATATCACAGGGTCTGCGGGGATTATATTAGAAAATGACGAAACTATAACCAACTCAACAAATGGACAAGTTGATATAAATGGTAATGTAATGGTTGGGTCTGGTAGCGGAAATGCTACATTAAAATCAAGTGGCAACCATGACATTATTGTTCAAACAGGTAACAGCACTACAGGGTCAATTACAATAACTGATGGGGCAAATGGAGATATTACCCTTGCTCCTAACGGTACTGGTGAAATAGCTGCTGATTCTCACATATCAGTTGCGGACAGTCATTACATAGAATTAGAATCCGCTGCAGGTACTCCTGGTACAGATGATTCAGCTCAAGGAATTGTAATTGAATTCTTGGCTGTTGAAGCAATTACCCAATGGGATGCTGTATACGTCAGCACAACAACTGGTAGAGTTGGAAGAGCTGATGCAAATGATGCAGCTAAAATGCCTGTGATTGGTATTGCTATAGAAGCTCAAGGAAGCGCTGGGTCAGCCGTTAGAGTATTAACGCATGGTGTATATAGAGATGACGGTGGATTTGGTGGAAATATGACAGTAGGAGTTGATTTATATGCTCCTGAAACACCTGGTAACTTAACTACTACACGACCGTCAGATAATGATGATTTTGTACAAGTAATAGGTGTTGCTATAGGTGTAAGAAGTGCTTTTATTAATCCAGACTTAACAGTAATTAAGTTAGACTAAGGAGAACGTACTGTGTCAGTAGAAAATATAAATGGTGTTGCGGCTGCTAGTGTAGAAACTGTTAATGGAGTAGCCGCTGCTAGTGTTGAAACTATTAGCGGGGTAACTGGGAACATGGCTACCTTTAACTCAAAAGGAGCTATAACAGAGCTTCATGAAGGTTATAGACCCGTTGTTACCTATGACGAAGATACCGATAGACTTGTTTGCGTGTACCAAGATTCAACTAATAATCGTTTAGCGTATGTAATGGCTTCACTTGCCGATGACGGAGCTATCACAGCCTATTCCGACAATGATATAGATACTGCCAGTTGTAAGCCATTAGCAATAGAATATAATAAACGTATTAATAAAGTTATTCTTTGTTATATTGATGATGATGCGGATGATACTTATTGTATTTCGGGAACTGTGACTGGAGGTACTACGAACACCATTTCTTGGGGTTCTCGCGACAAACTTTCTAGTGCAAAATTTGAAAATGCTAATGCTACCTACGAAACAGTCCATAATGGTGGTGAAGTTCATTTTACTAGAGTTAGCTCAACTGATACTAGCTCAGAAAAATTTGATTTTTATTGGCATGAAGATACCAGTGGTATTTGTGGAAGAAGCGCTGGCGTAGACGAAGTATCCATGTTACCAAGCAAATCTTTTTCAAATGACAATACAGGCTCAGGTCCAAATGGTTATCCAGAACATGTGGGAATTACTTTTGCAAATATGCATGGAGGAACTAATGGGGAGAATGTAATTATGCACGTTGGTTGTGATGGTCCCCCCATTACGGGTAAACTACAAGCGTGGGCTCCACATGCAGATGGTCATGTAAATGCTGGCGATGGTCCAGACGTTGATACAGATTACGGAAATAATGCATCATTAGTTCAAGATGATGATACAGAAAATTACCATGTTGCGTGGGATGAAACAATTGGTAAAGGAATTGTAGTAGCTCAAAGTCACGCAAGCAGTAACGATAGTAAACCTTATTATTGGCAATTTACTTATAATGACAGCGACCACGCTATTACTGTAAATACAGATGCGGCTATTGATAGTGGTTCAGCTACAGGATATGGAATTAATTGTATGTATGACCATGACGCTGGAGCAATTGTGGCAGCATGGCAACATAAAACAAGCGATAGCCCATATAATTTAGATTTAAGATTTAAAGCAGCTGTAGTAAATTCCTCAGATAATAATGTAGCATGGGGAACTTCACTTACTCTTTATGATGGAACTGGTGGAGCAGGTCAGTCAGGAAATAATTCGGGAGTAATTCCCCCTACAACTAATTCCCCAGATAGAGTTGATATGTGTTACACATCAGGTTCTCGTAAAGGAATTGTTATAGCGTTTAGCCGTGAAAAAAGTGGGACGGGACACAGCTATTTAATCTCTATGTCAGGTCAAGGAACTACCGATTACAGTAATACAGTTTAAGATAAGGGTTTAATATGTCACATGTTTTAAAAAATAAAGTAACAAATGTTGTTTTTGAGACGGTAAGCGATGGAGGCTCTATAACTTTAGAAGCTGAATTTAACGTATTTAATTGTTATGAACCTAAGTATATATGGGATAAAGAAAACGAGGTATGGATTGAGCATACGTTTAAAGCACACGACGCAAATGAATTTGAAGTAGTTACGGGTATTACGCTTCCAGACGATTTTGTAAATGGTAAATACATGCTTACTAAAAATAATTCTAACGAATGGATTTTTACAAAATTAGATGGGTGGGACGAGTTTGAAGACTCAATAAAAAATTATAAACCACCTAAAGATGTTCAACCATATCCATCATGGACATTTGTAGAAGAAACATGGACATGGGAATGCCCAGTAGCATTACCAGACGACCATGAAAATAAAGATTATCGGTGGGATGAAGATAATCAAAGATGGTACGAATCAACTTAATTTAATTATAACTAATAGTATAATAATATATACGCCTTCGGGCGAAAGATAAGAAAAGGAGATTACTATGACAGAAATAGACGTACACGAAGATTTACAGGCGATAGTAAATCAGATAGAAACTTTGGTTGATGAGATGCGAAAACTTGACCAAACAAGAGACACAATGATGACTCAAATCGCAAATTTAAATGGGGTGGCGATGTATTTAAGGGGTAAAACAACAACGGATTCACCAGTAGAAGAGGTTGAAGACGTTGCGGTTCCTGCGGAAGATAATTTAGAAAGGTCAGCAGAATACCCAGCAGAAACATCGTAAACTCCCAAATGAGGAAATAAATGGCTACAACCGATTTTAGTTTTACAAGCGTATTAACTTATAACGGTTCTTCTTTTGGAGATATGACCTTAGAGGCTCAAAAGCCTGGAGGGACTTCGTTTGGCGCCTTTGTAGAAACGAGCCATTTTTTATATTTAGGTCATGATAGCAAGTTTGACATGGCTATTTTTGATATAGATACAGCAGGTACTCTTGGAACTTTAAAGTATGAGTTTTACAATGGTAGTGCGTGGACAGAATTTAATCCCTCATCGGCTTTATACGCGACCGACCCTGATGATAGCGAAGATTCACAGTATGCTTTCGATAAAGACGGCGCAGAAATGTTTCCTGAAAATAGGTTAGATAGTTGGGCTACTACAGCTATAAACAGCACTACTAAATACTGGATACGAATTTCAAGTCCTACTTCTGTAACACAAAACCCTACGTTTAAACGTATTCAAATGCGTCCTGTAGCAGCATATTGTACAACTCAAGATGTTTATGAATTGCTACAAATGGGAGGGGTATTAGGTGGTACAGATTTTACGACATCTACGTACCCAACTAAAGCACAAGTAGAGGGTTTAATTAATAGTGCCCAATCCTATATAGATTTTACAACCAGAAAAACATGGAGACCAACTATTGTTTATAACGAACATCACGAATTTAATTTAAGTGGGTTTAAATTAGACCGACCAGACCCGTATAAAATTATTGATTTTAAAATTTGGAATGGTTCTTCGTGGGACACTAAAACTCAAGGACGCAAACAAGATTTTTTCCTAGTGCCTGATACTGGAACTTTGCATTTTTCGCGTTATTTCCTATTACCAGCAAGATTTCAGTCTTATAATGCGCCAGTTTGGAGATGGGGTGGCGGTGAATTTACTATGCCTATTAAAGTTACTTATTTAAATGGCAGAGATTTACATACGGATGTACGTGAAAGTGGTGTTGTTCACGAATCATGCAAAAAATTAGTGGCTATAGAAATTACAAAGAACGCCGATTTCGGAGGAATGGTAGTAAGTGGTATGGATAGAGTTACACTATCTCAACGAATGGACGCGTGGAAATATGAAATTGAAACTCAATTAGAAAGCTTAAAAGCTTTTGAAATATTTTAGGGGTAAATTATGCCAGAACCATTACCAGTTTCAGATGTACTTAGTGAATTAAATACACAGTGGAACGCGTCTAATGTTGCTAAGCCAACTTTAATTGAGTATAACGGTGGGCAAACTACTACGATGCGTATTGATTTAAATAATTCAGACTATGTAATTGCCCAACCAGGGGTACCAACTTTAGATGAGACCCCTATAGGAAACTGGTCTTATGTAGACAGAAATTACGCTGTCTCAATAGAGCTTATGACTAAAAATAGTAGGCAAAGATTATATGATTTAATGGCAGAAATACGACGTATTTGTCATGCTAGAGTACATAGTATGACAAATTTTCAAAGAGTGCAATTTTCGGCGTTTAATGAAGTACCGGGAGATGAATTAAACGTATGGACAGGAATGGTAGAAATATTTGTAGTAAATACCAATATTGTGGCAGAAACTTAAGAAAAATGAGTATAATATAAAGAACGCAAAATGTTCTTTTTCAATTGAGGAGGAAATATGGCAATATATCGAGCGGACCAAACGCAACTAACTTTCGGCGTAGAAGCTGCCCAAGGAGGCATGCCCGAATTAGCTACCGCGGTATCAGACGGTACTGGGTCAGCAGTAATTAATAATTCAGCTGGATATGCAGCGGGCTCAAGAACCCTTACTGTAGACAGTTTATCAGGAATTACCGCAGGTGAATTTATTCAAATAGGTCCTGAAGTTAGTGGTAGTGGTACTAACAGAGCTTCTGAAGTACGAAAAGTAGAATATGTTGATGGAACAACTGGTCTTACTTTAGATGCCCCTACGGCGTTTTTTCATCCAGATAATACTAATATTCAAGTTGTAGACGGCGTAACGGATACAGATGGAAATAAATATATTGATTTAATTCCAGGAGTTTACGAAAGTGTAGACTTGCCCGATATGGCTCCTTCTATCGAAGGCAGATATTTGTTAGGAACTGCCTCAAAAAGAAACTTTTATGCAGCTTATAGTGGTCAACAGACTTACACAGGGTCTATTGGGGGATTCGTATTACTAAATGGAAAAGCTTTAAGATTTCCAATAGGGCAAGTAGCAACTTCTACTGCTTTTGTAAATGCAGCAGGTTCAAGTAATGACCCTAGTTATGGTGCAATGATTAATGGCGCAGTAAAAAAAGGCGATGTGTTTGTAACGGTAGATGCTGCATTTGGGAGCATTGTTCAAAATAGCTATATAGTTTTTACTGGTTCTACAACTCAAGCAGACGAATCAAGTTCTACCTCAGAAGTACGCCAACATATAGGCGCTTCTTCTACTACAGCTTTACAATTAGACTACCCTCTTCAATTTGACCATGCTGATGATGAATTTGTATATCTTGTAATGACTACGGATGGGGGAACTACTGTAGCAACCCCTGCTAATACTGTAGCTACTTTTACTCATGCTATTACAGAAACAAATGATTTAGATACAGTTACGTGGCATGCGCATATGCGAGCTTCAGACGAAGACGCCACAAAAGACTTTGACCGAAGATATTATGGAGGCAAAATTGGTAGTGCTTCTATTTCCGCAGAAGAAGGTGGGTTAGTTACAATGTCTTGGGACGGAGTAAACTTTTTAGGAATGGTAACGAATCAACAGTATAATTCAGCTTTTTCAACAAGCACTAATCATCCATTCTTTTCTTTGATGCAAAAAATTGATAGTGATGATGTAAATTTTCCAACAAATGACCCATATTATTTCTCGCAAGGAGAAGTAACTATGTTTGGTCAAACAATTGCTAGGTTACGCAGTTTTACAATTGCTATTTCAAATGGTGAAGAACCTAGATATTATATACAGAAGCAAATGGGACGCCGTAAGGGTCCTACAGAGATAAAAGAAAACCGAAGAGAATATTCAATGTCGGCTACTTTAGCATTACCCGATGCGTTAGCATTTGATAATACCGCTGCTCGAACGTTGTTTACCGAAATGTTACTAGAAGGTGATTACGGTTCTGGAAAAGCTGGTTTTAATATTACAGTAACCTTTACGCGAGGAACAAACGATACTATTACAATCACAATTCCAGGGTCTACAGCTAGTACGGGGGGCAATGCGCAAGGAGCTTTTATTAGAAGCGCTCAACATAGTTTTGGGACAGAAAACCCATTTCAAGTTGATGCAGATATTCTTTTCCGTAATTTGAAGATAGACGTAGTAGATTCAGAGCATTATTACCCATAAGCCAATAGAAAAATTAAATATAGCGGAGGACAGATGGCTACAACTAGTAGTACTAAAGAGGCGTCATCATTTGACGTATCGAAATATCAAATTACCGACAACACCAGAGTTGAAACTGTTATTATTGAAGAAACAAGTGAGAGCTTTGAGGTTACCATAAAACCGTTGAGTTGGGCGCGTAAAAATAAACTTCTTTCCGAACACCTTAAATGGGATTCTGACGGCAATACCGCTTTTCAAAGTGCGGAATATGTTCGTGCATGTTTACGAGAAATGCTTGTAGATGCTCCATGGGGGAAAACAACGGAAAGTTTTTTAATTTCAATTGATTCACGATTAGGTGGTGCATTAGAAGCTTTAGTACCTAAAGCTTTTGAGAGTGATGAAGAAAGCGTAGATAATATAAAAAAAGAGTAAAAGTCTTTCTTATGGGAAGTTATGCTATGACTAATAGCAGACTTGAAGAAAGGCTAGTATTTAATTATTGGGGGACAATATTATCGTTGTTAAAACTAGGAATTCCTTATGACCAGATTATCGAATTTTCCCCACAAGAAGTTAATATAATTCTAGGATATGAAGCAGCAGTAGCGGAACGAGAAGCGGAGCGCCAACAACGTCAACAACGTATTGCGAATAATGGATAATTAATATGACTCAAAGAATTGAACACATAATAAAAAATGATTCGGGGGGCGACGCCCAACGTAAAGACAGAGAAACTCGTAAACAAATTTTAAAACAAACCGAGTACGCAAAAGAAGCCGAAAAAGTAAGAAAACAAAGCTTACTAAAACAAGCAGGAGTTAGTATATCTCTTGGTGGAATATTAAAGCAATCCCAAGTTTTTACTAGTACTTTAGGTACCGTTTTTCAATTATTAGGAGCTTTTGTTGATGTTATTATGGCTCCGTTTTTGCCTGTAATTGTTCCCGCCATTAAAGCTATGGCTAGTTTGTTACCTGTTATAAGTAAATGGTCTAGGAAAGTAGCTGAGGACGCTATTCCAAAAATTCAAGAATATATGAAACCCTTGTACGAAGGCATTAAAAAAGTTGTTGGATTGCAAGAGGGCGGAACTGCTCAAATTGGGGAATGGTTTGTAAAATTAGGCGTTGATATTATAACAAAAGCTATACCTGCATTGTTTAGATTTAATATGCAAGTTAGTGAGTGGTTATGGGATAAAATTGTACAAATTTACAATTATCTAAAACTCGAATTTCCTAAGATACAAGTATGGGAAGATAAAGTTTTAGAATGGTGGGACAAAGCGGTAACAGCATATTATGAAATTAAAACGGAAGTTATTTCTGCCGCAAAATGTGCTGCTGAAATTTGGGAACAAGCTAAGATAGAATGGAAAGCTCTTAAGCTTGGAATAAGCGTTCTTAAAACTGTTATCCCTATTAGACTAGCTGCTATTCGGTTAAAAATAGGCGAGCTTTACGATAAATTTATGGCTTATTGGGATTGGTTTACAGAAAATTTGCCTAAAGTAATACAAGGTGTATGTCAGACAATTAAATGGCTTTGGGCTCAGTGGGACTATTATGTGACGCCAGCCATAGAATCAACTGCTCATAATATTAACGCTCTTATGAACTGGTTTAATGACAATAAAGAAACAATTTGGGGAGAAATAGTAAAGGTAAGCAAACAAGGATTTAAGGATGTTGTAGCTGCTGTAAAAGCAGGTGGAGAAGATGTCAAATATAAAATAGAAAATCCTCTAGAAACTTTGTTTGGACAAAGCAATAATGCCTTTACGAACTGGTTGTTTAGAGGTGATAGTAAGATGGGACCACGAGGTGCGGAATCAGGGCCTATGTCCCAACCTGGAATAACTGGGTTGCTTTATGACTACCCAACTAGTTTTAGTAAGTCAAACCCATCGGCACTGCAAAGCGCTGACTTTGGGTTAATGGGTCAAATAGATGCGACGCAACAGTTGCTTTCAGAACTCAAAGAACCAGACTATCTAAGTATAGAACAGATTAGAGCAAGAGACCGAAAAACAAAGCCTGAAGATTTAGACGTTAACATCACCATTAGTGGTCTACCAGATTTTATAGGAGACCACCGTAAAGCACTCACTGACAATTTTAATATTGAAGTAGAAAGGGGAAACCAAGGCACATTTTTTGGGGCATTTGATACATACGGAGAAGAATCTGATTATGGATTTTTACGATAGAGGTATAATATGACATTAGCTATATTATTAAGAAATTGTGGGCATGATAATAATGCTACGAGTACAACGTATGTTAGATATGCGTTAAAAGCAGACACCGTAGCGGTTAATATAGCCAAAACACCAATTCAAATTGCTATCCCACAACAATCTCCAGAATTAATTGATTTAGGCATGTTTAGACCTACGTTATCTATTTCGGGCGTGGTTGATAATGTAGGATTAGCGAGTACTACTACAAGCGGTTTTGAAAATATGGAAAGTATGTCAATTGCTCGTAGATACTGGGCAAGTGCTACAAGTTATAGTTCTGTATCTCAAACGTATTATATACCTTATAAAAATAAACTAGAAGACGCTATGTATAAATGGATGGCAGCAGAGGACCAAGAGTTAGAATTAGAAATTGGAGATGCAAATTTTCCACTTTATGCAATTGCTGCTGAATTAAATGGTAATAGCGATAATACGCATAGTAGTATTAATTCGGAATCTGAAACAGGTGGCGCGCTTTATGTAGTGGCATTACAACAATGCCGATTTAATCAAAATGCTGCACAAGAAGATAGATGGGAATTTCAAATGCAATTTTTGTGTAAATCTCGCGCAGACGTTAAATTTTAAAGGAGAAATAACATGGCAGCTCCTACACTTAGATTAGATTATTGGGATGGAAGCAATTGGGTTCAAGCTTTAACGCATAGCGGAAAAAACGCTGTATTACGTTGTACTGTCCAAAAAAAACTAGATGCTGCTAATGTAGCCGAATTAATTTTAAGTAATAAGTCTCAAAATTATGCTTCAACAACTACAAGTCAAGGCGCCTCAAATAGTTCACAAGGAAAATTATCAGGTATATTTACGGAATTAATAGATTGTAGAATTCGAGATGAAGAAACAGGTACTATGCTATTTCGAGGACGTGTCGCGGAAGAGCAAAACCAATATAACTTACAATCAGGTAGTACAATTCGTTTAGTATTAAGAGAAGTGTTGTCTGAATTATCAGATTACCCACTGGACCATGCTCCTACGTCGTTAAAGTCTATTGACATAGAAACGAGTAGTCAAACCCCTGACACTCAAAAACGAAGCGGGGTAATACAAAAAATTTTAAGTGCAGTATCAGATAATTTTGATACAGATGATACGGCAAAATTTGAAGCGTCTCAAGTAGCTTATACGGCTGAAGAACGCGATACAGGTGATACAACATCAAGTGGAAAAGATGCGTTAGATATAACAAAAACAGGTAAGGGGCAGTTATTACGTACTATTCATATGATTGCGTCAGCTGACCCACATAGCGCAAGTAATAATAAACATTTTGGGTATGATTATTATATTGACCCAAATTTTACAAGTTTAGCTACTTCTCATTATCCAAAGATTGATTTTAATTATTTTTTACGTGGAACCCGACCAGGCACAGGCGGAGCTACAAGCTCTGACCCTACTAAATATGGTCTAACGGTTGAATACCCATCTACAGGATGGGGAGGTCAAACAAACTTTAAAAAAGCAATGCTTAATGATTCAGACTTTGATTCGACAACTAGTGTAATATACACATCTGTAATTGCGCATTATACAGAAACAAATTCAGCTGACAGCGGAGCTAATTCTCAATTTGAAGCAACAGAAGCTTTTGAATTATTGCCAGGCACCATTACAGGGAGCTTTAAATATTCATCCAATAGATTATCTTTTATAAACGATAGCGCAAGTACTAATCCGTTACTTTTATATAGAGCTAACCCTACGACTGCTATTAATATGTCAGGAAACATTGATGCAAGCGCTACTGCCCTAATTGTAGATTCTGTAACTGATTTTGTAGTTGGACAAATTATAACTGTAGATAGCGAAAAAATGACCATTACAGCTATTAATACTAGTACTAACACATTTACCATAACTAGAGCTTCTTCAAGTACTAGTGCTGCAGGTCATAATGATGATGCAACAGTTACAGGAACCGTGGTAAATCCTTCTGCGACTGTACATTATCAAAGTGGTACGGGCTCATCCCAATACATTATTGTAGCGAATGTGTATGACGCATCTACAACGTTACAATTTACTAACGAAACTGGGCAAGATTTTGACCCATTTCCAACTTTAGGAAGTAGTGTTAGATTTTTCTTTACGGCTGGTACAGCAGCGTCTTCAACGGGAGCTACTCAATTAAATGAAGCACTTGATGCAACTGAAACTGTTGTAACCGTAGATTCAGGAGCTGTCTTTGTCGTAAATCAAGTGATTACATGCGAATCCGAACAAATGTTAATTACATCTATTAGTAGTAATGATTTAACAGTAACCCGTGGGTACAATAGTACGACTGCTGCGCTTCATAATGATGATACAGCAGTGTCTGGATTTTACATAGATTTAACTCCAAGCACGGCACGACGTAAAAATAAATTATCCTATTCTAAACCTTTTAGATTCGAAAGCCAAACAAATACGGCTAGAGATTCTATAAGAAATGAAATTGTAAGTATTTTAGATACAACTGCAACTGGGCAAATTACAAGAGCTAGATTTGGAACCACAAGATATCCTTATGTGAAACTTGAATCAGCAGCCGCTAATGTATCGCGTAGTAGTAATGTGTTAACTTTTGCTACAGCTCCAACCGCCACTACGCTAATTAATATGGTAGGGAATATAAATGCTAGTGTTACAGAATTAGTAGTCGATTCAGCCTCTGGTTTTAGCGTTAATGACATTATTGCATGCGAAAATGAACAAATGCAGATTACGGCTATTAGCTCAAATACGTTGACAGTAACTCGGGGGGTAAACAGGACTACCGCTGCGTCTCACGATGATGATACATCAGTTACAGGAGCTCCAACGTTTACACCTTCCGATGGAACAGCAGCGGCTAATAACCCATTAACATACGGTGTAAAAGTAGGAATGTCTGTAGCAGAGTTAAACGCTGCAGGAACAGCTGTAACTCGATATTCGTATATTTCTGCGGTAAATAGTACAACTGTAACATATGGGGCTTCGGATACGGACACAAGCGACGGAACAGCCTTAGACGCAAGTAAACCGATAGCTATTTATATTCCCCTTGAGCCTGGGCATAGTATGCATGTTAAAAATAATTTATGGGGAAAAGATTATAACGTTTTAATTAATACCGTAGATTATGAAGTAAATAATGGATATATTACATGTTATATGACGGGCTATGGTTTAGATATAAATGATGCAGGCATTCCTGTCGCCGTACCTTCTAATACAAAGATTGACGTTGATTTTCCGACTAATGTATCAGCAGGTGGGCAATTTTGGACTTTAGCTTCGGGGGGTAAAATTGAACCAGGTCATAGCAGTACAGCATCGGATAATTATAAAACAATTAAAGTAACATCTAGTACTGGGGCATCTACCGTAACGTTAATTACTCATCCTGACGGCAAAAGTTATATTTTAAAAACGGGTAACTATGATATAAGCGGTAGTGGTAATACAGCTAACCAGTGGCATACGTTATTTTTACGTCCTCTTGCAGCGCAAGCTGTAAGTTCTGCTCCTTTAACAAACGACCACCAATCATTACAAGTTGTAGCAAATGCTAGAAGTGCAGGAGCTGATACTTTATATGCAGATATTGAAGACCCTAGAGGCGATATAATTTTAGGGCGAGCTAAAACTAATTTAACATTGGGTGTAGCTGACGAAAGTGAATTTACTGGCGAAACTCCAAGTTATGAAGGTTTAGCTTTATTAGAATTAACCAACCAAGTTGGTGCGCTTGATACAGAACAAGGTTTTCAAATAAATGCAACTACAGGAACAAACCAAGTTGTTACCGTTAATTCTAGTGGTATGCAAGTGTTTCAAAATGTTAGTGGTACACAACGAAAGGCTATTTCATTAGATAATACAGCGACTATACCTAGAATTACGGTAGGAGACCCTCAAACGCCCCAAAATACAACCCAAATAGCCACAACTGGCACATCATATGCTGTACCTAGTCAAAAAACTACAAAAATTGATATGGCGGGGAATGTGGGGACTGGAGCTGCTGAGTTAACGGTAGATTCTGCGTCGGGGTTTGCTATAAATGATATTATTAGAATTTCAACTTCAGGCACAAGTACTTATGGTTCAGACCCAGATATTCACGAACAAATGAAAATTACAGATATTAGTGGCGCAGTATTAGATGTAACTAGAGGATTTAATGGCACTACTGCTGTTACATATAACGATAATGCCAACGTACAAGGCTACCAAGGGCATAATGAAGCACGTATTACGCCTAATATACCACTTAAATTTCATCATAATATTAGTGCTATTTTAAGTGAAACAAGAGCTTCTACACAATTAGCTGAGGCTTTAGACGCAACGGAACTTGACATTGATGTTGATAGTACTACTGGATTTTTAGCAGGGCAGTTTATTTTAGTAGAATCCGAAATAATGAAAATTACAGCTATTACTAATTCTACTACTTTGGCAGTGTTGCGTGGAGACAACAGTGCGCAAGGCACATCGTCAGCTACTCATGCCGATAATACGGCAGTTACTACTTGGGTTAGTAGTGATTTTGGGCAAACAACAACTGATATATATAGACAAGGTTACACAGAAAATAGTACTGATTACCAAGATAGTGCATATAATTCAGGAGATAATCCAGGGCGAGGACGTAATCTCATTATTAACGATGGAGCAGGTCCTAGTAGAAACCCAGAAATCCCAAAAGACAATACTACTGGAAAAGAAACTTTAGAAGTAGCTTCTCGATTAATTGCTAATAATTTAGCTATTCAAGCTCCTAGATTTTATGGGAGTACATGGGGAACTGGTACAGCTCAATCTCAATTACATCCTACTTATACTTTTAGCACTGATTTAGATACAGGCATGTATCAAGAACAAGCAGGAACCCTTGATTTTGCGGTTGGTGGCAATCGAGAAATGACTCTAACTGGCGATGCCTTAACCGTTTACGGGAATCTTAGTATTACTGGGTCTTTTAATAGAGCTGAGCATGCCCAATTGGGAGGATATTTATATTTAGATGAAAATTTTATATATGATAGTAGCACTAATGCGCCAAACTCATCCGATACAGATAATGTGTTAACTATTGCAGATTATGTTGTAGATGGTATAACCGAGCGAACTGAGGCTGTAGCTAAATTTTTAAGTCCAGGTGATGTTTTACAAATATTTCAAGGAGACCCTGGTAGTACACAGACTCATCAAATTTTAAGGGTTGCTAGGGTTGTAAGCGACACACAAGTTCAAGTAGAACGTCCACATCCAAGTTTAAGCACAACTGTAGAAACTGCGGGGACGGCTTATTCAGGAGACGGAGTAAACTTCCCAGCCGATGTAACCACACTACGTGTAGTATCTGCGGATATACGGTGGGTTGGTGGAATTATACAAGTTGCTAGTGGCACTTTACCAGATGAGCAAATGTTAGTTACAAATGTTGCTAATGTAACTACAGGAGGGGCTACATATACCGATTTAACAGTTGTTAGAGGGCACAATAATACTACCGCAACGGTTCATGCAGATACAGAAAGTGTAACTTTAAAAAGTTGGGGAAGTTTTTCTACAAGCAAATCAACTGGACTTCCAGGACATACTGCTACCATAAACGAAGATTTAACTATTAGTGAAACTGATGTTACGATAGCCAATCCATCTACTAACTTAAACGGGGCAATTGATAGTAGTGTAGACACAACTTCTGTTGTAGTTAATTCGGTTACAAATTTTGAAGTTGGGCAACTTTTTACAGTAGATAGTGAACAAATGCAGATTACTGCTATTAACACTAGTACTAACACATTTACTGTTGCACGTGCTGCTAACAGTACTACTATTGCAAGTCATAGCGATGATGCAGCAGTAACTGGAACTAATTCGGTTGCAGATGGAAAAATTCTAGTTGGTAACTTTATTAAAATAGATAATGAAATACTAAAAGTTACGGCGGTTAATACGGGGACTGCTGTATTAACTGTCACTCGTGCTACTACTGAAACCCATGCTGCTACGCATTCTAATGGAGCCACCGTGACTGTCCAACCCGTCGAAATTTTGCTTGGTAGAGAGGTACCAGTTGGTAATATATTAGCTTTAGACCATAAACAAATTGACGATAATGATGCCCATACAGATTATAACCCAGGGACGCTGGCTGGGACTACTGTTGATGAACATAGATATCTAGGAAGAGTACAACCAGCTTATGCTTTCCAACAAGACTCAACCTCAGGAATGTGGTTCCAAAAAACAACGACTGGAAATCGTATGCATTTTGCTGTTGGCGGTACAACTTTATTGAGTATGGGTGTAGCAGGCACATCTGGAAGCAATCACGCAGGCGATACATTATGGATAGGCAAAAACTTTAAATGTGTAAATAATAGAGGTAACACTAATACTTTAGTTCATACTAGAATACACGGAAATATAACACCAGATATTAACCGTGCTGGGGATAGTGGGTCATTTTCGCACGACCATTTATTAGGCACAACAACTTTGCCTTGGTACAGCGGAGCCGTAGTTAACGCCTTGAGTGAAACATCAGATGTACGCCAAAAAGAAAATATTGTAAATTTAACTACGGGATTAGATATTATTAATAGTTTAACTCCTATTCAATACAATAAAATTGGACAAACTAACGTAGAGTTTGGTTTTTCGGCACAAGACGTAAAAACACAAATGTTAGCTTTAGGGTATACCGAAGATATTGCTTTATACATTGAAGAAACAGACCGTATAGACGAAAATGGGGAACCTACAAATGATGAGTCTGTTGCGGAACAAACTTTTTGGTCTCTTAGATATACCGAATTAATAGGTCCACTAGTAGCAGCTATTAAAGAACTTAAAGCCGAAATAGATGAACTTAAAAACGGGTAATGCGTACTGATAAGAAAATTATTAGATTACGAAAACAGAAACCCTTATTGACGGGTTCAGAAATTGGGCGTAAATTAAATGTATCTCGACAATATGTTTATAAGGTCTTAAAAGACGCAGGATTAAATAACAGGCAACCGCACTATAAGAAAAAAATAGTGCTGTGTTTGGTTTGCGGAACTCCAACTCCGCGCAACCAGAAAATTTGTCCGACGGGAGACTGTAAACGAACATATTATTATGTAGATGTAGAATGCTCATTCTGCCACCATAAGTTCCAATTACAGCGAAGTCATGTAATTCAACGTTATAACCGAGGTCGTAAACATATTTACTGTAGCCATAAATGTTATGGTTTGGGACAGAGGGATGGTATAAGTTAATTGTGGATATAGATGACAATTTATTAGAAAAATGGGAGCCTAAAGTTCAAAAATTTTTACAGACGACGTTTGTAAACGGCATGGATAGAGATGATATTGCCCAAGAGCTTAGGATTGCGATATTAAAGGCTGCAGACCATTATGATGATTCAAAGGGAGTTGTATTCCATACTTATCTGCATACAGTGATGGTTAATACTTTACGTACGTTAATTTCCAAAGCGCAAAAAACTAAAAATGTTAATATTGCTTATAGTATTGATGGAATGGATGTTGACGATAATCCGCAAGGGTTTCTACCAAATGAAATTGCTAATTCATTATCTGATTTAACGGCATTAGAATTTGTGAATAATATTGAGTTGATGGATATGATTACGCGAGCTAATTTATCAAATAAAGAACTTGAATTTTTAGAGTTACGTTTAGAGGGAATGACCATGGAATACATTTCTGAACGGTTAGAAGATTCTGCATATAAAACTCGAAATGCAATTCAAAAAAAGATAAAAGCATTTATAATTAAGCGAGATTTTAATGAGAAAACGGATACATAATAAAATTGGTGGGCTTTTTAAAAATAAATCCTTGACAACTAATTTCAGTACAGTGTATGATGTGATTGCCGTAAATAAAGCAGACGGAACAATTGTAAAAATTGGCGAAGCAAAAAATATTAACGAAGCAAAAACCTTAAAGCAGACTCATAAACTTTCAGGATTTTTGTATTATATTTTGGAGGATAAGTCGATTTTAACCGAAATACCAGAGAGGTAAGAATGACAGAGCAGTACAGAAAGGAACTCCAAGCCCCTAATTACCCACGCGTAGAATCAGCGATTTTATGTAATTTAACTACCGAAAGATTAAATGCATTTTCGTATGGTGCAACTCACTTTAGTACACATGGAGATGCGCTAACTTGGGTTCGTGAATACGCAGATAAATACCACAAAATTCCTACCATACAAGAAATGTATGATGTGTTTCCTACTATTGAAACGAATACTACAGGTTTTGATTGGGATTATATAGAGGATTTATTTAGAAACCAATTATTGTACAGAACAGTACGAGAAATTATTGACCGTTCGGGTGGGGCATTATTAACAGACCCACAAAAAGGGTTAGTAGATTTAATGGGACAACTTTCAAATGTAGAATTAGAATTTGATGACGATATTTCTACGTATGATGATGGTACGTTAAGTAGATTAGAAGAATATAAAGTTGACCGCGAAAAGTTATTAGCCAATAAAGGTATTATGGGAATTCCTACACCGTTTCACGCATTACAAACAATTGGTAGTGGATGGAAACCTGGTGAATTAATAGGGATTTTTGCGCGTTCAGGAATAGGTAAGACATGGTTTTGTACTGAAATTGCGGCTACGTCAGCGTTGTCGGGGACTAAAACATTATTTGTTACACCTGAATTGACTACTAAGCAACTAAGCGCTCGATTAGATACAGTTTTGGGGCATAAATTAGGATACCAGTTTCCGCATTCAACCTTGTCTAATTTACAACCTTTAGATAATGAAGCGGAATATATTGAATTTTTACAAAACAATAATGCAAAAAAACAGTCTATTTGTCATAGTATTAGTGGGGAAGATGGAATTACTATTCAGTCTATTAAACGTTTAATTCGTAGATATAAACCTGAATTTGTAATTGTTGATGGGATTTATTTAATTCGTAGTCAAACCTCTAGGTCTAACCAACATACATGGGAAAAGTCATATGAGTTAGCAAATGAATTTAAAACTTTAGCTACGCAAGAAAATATTTCGATTTGTGTTTCAACGCAAGCAAATAGAGAAAGCCAAGATGAGTTTGAGCCCCCACATGCAAATACAGTAGCTTTTGGGGATGGTTTGCTATCGGCAGCCGATTATTTATTTTCTATGGCTAAGACGTATGACAGAAATGGGGACTATGACGAAAAATTAAGAAAAATGCGATGTTTAAAAATTCGTGACGGAGCTTTAATTCAAGGAGATATGACATTTACATGGGATGTTAATAATGGAATTATTGAGGAATTAAAGGGTTATGTATCAGAAAGCGAGTACTAATACACCAGTTGATTGGGTACAGAGCTTACTTGAAGCAAATTTAGATATTCCAATTAATGAACCACAGTTTAATATTATGTGCCCGTTTCATATAGATAGTCATGCTTCATGTGCTATAAATACCGATAAAGGTGTATGGATATGTTTTGCAGGTTGCGGTGAAGGTAGTTTATATACATTTTTAAAAGCATATTTAGATGTAACTGATGCCGAGATTCAAAAGTATTTAATACCATTAGACACTAATACACCGATACCTTTAGTGGATATTATTGAAGAAACCGAATTACCTACAGTAGATTTACCACCTAACTTTCAAGAATCTCAATTTCCGCAATGGATTTTTGACCGAGGATTTACAAAAGAATTTTTAATTACTTGGGGATGCGGAAAAAATTTATACGATGATTTTATAATTCCCATTAGAAATTATGACAGTAGAGTTGTAGGCTATGTAAGTCGTAGACAAACAACTTTACCTAAATATTTATATAATACTGGCTTAAAAAAGTCTCAATTATTATTCGGGGCAGATAAAGTTCAACCTTCTGAATTTATATGTATTACGGAAGGGTCGTTAGATACTATGTGGTTAAACCAAAATGGTTATCAAGCTGTGGCATTGCTTGGGATTCATATGTCTAAAAAACAATTTGAACTTTGTAAAACCTTACCTACAAAAGAATTTGTTTTATGTTTAGATAATGATGAAGCGGGGGAAATTGGTAAACAGCGCGCTTTACAGCAATTAAAACAGATTGCCCCTACAACTTATATAAAAATACCACAAGAATATAAAGACGTACAGGATATTAGACATAAATTGACACTTGACAGCATAATTAACAACAGATATACTTGGTAACAAATTTAATAAAGGAGGCATACAATGCCCGGAATTAATAGAATAAGAAACCGAAGACAAGAACAAGAAGAAAGGATTAACCAACAGTCAAGCACCCCGAACCAAGAGATATATTTACGTGACGGAGACCAAGTGTTTGTACAACCTTGGTGTACAGGTAAAGACGACGTAGACGATGAAACAGGATATTTAGACGAGTATTTTTTATATACATGGAATGTAAATACGGCTAACGCCCCACGTTTTACTAACTTATTAGCACACCCAGACGTTGATAATAGCGCTGTTCCTGATGTAGATGGTTTTGATAACCCAATTAGACCTAGACGTAAATTCGCGTTTTGGGGATATGTAACGGAGATTATTCATAAGGATTTAACCGACAGGGGACGTGAGAATGGGTGGGAGCCTGTAGAAAGCGCAGCAAACGGTACCCGATACCGAGAAACTGTAAATGATTTTAAGATTATTTCTTTAGGCTTCGGTCGAGCCGATTCTGTCTTTAACCAATTAATAGAAGCATTTAACGATTTAGGTGGGGATTTGTCTAAAGGCGTTATTAGGGTTTCTCGAATTGGGGCAGGGCTAGAAACTTCTTATAATATACAAAGTACTGCAAAACAGCGCGCTGAAGTACAACCAGAAAACGTATTACCTTCAATAATGGAATATTTATTGGAGCGATATAGCACAGCTTACCAACCGTCGATGAATGGTAATAATGGGTATAGTAAAGTTGGCGCAGAGGTTAGCTTAGGCGAAACTAACGATTTATTGTTTTAAACATGTTAGTGGTTACTGAAAAATTATATGAAGAAGTTATAGATGAACTAATTCAATACCCCACATGGTCGGTTGATGTTGAAACTAGCGGATTAGACGTTGAGAAAGGACATGAACTGTGCGGTGTGGGGGTAGCCGTAAGTTTGCCTAATACCCCTATGATTAAAACATTTTATTTTCCATTTAGACATCAGACAGGTGTTAACTTACCGATAGAGTACTTAGATGACCTTTTAACGTCTATGAGTTGTAGAACAGAATTAATGGGATATAACATTAAATTTGATTTACGATTTTTAGAAAAAGATGGGTTAGATTTACGATATAAAACTTTAATTGATGTAATGTTATTAGTTCGCCTGACTGCACACACAGAAATTCGCGAATTAGGGTTAACAAAAACTATAAAAAGATTATATGGCGATGCTGAGGCGCAATATGATATTGATACTAAAAAAGCATTGAGAAAAGCGAAAGTAGCTAACGGGAACTATTCTTTAGGCTCCGTTGAACTTATAGGTCCGTATTGTGAAAAAGATGTTTATTATACATATAAACTTTATAAGGATTGTTTAGAAAAGATTATTAATACAAACCAAGAAGATGTATTGCAATTAGAATATGCATTAACTAAAGTTTTGTATGAGATGGAAACCGCGGGTGTACAAATTGATATTGAATATGCTGAAAAGTCTATTGAAAAAGTAAAAACACAGCAAGATAAAGTTGCACAAAAAATTTATAGTGTTGCAGGTAAAGAATTTAATATTCGAAGCGTTGCTGAACTTGGCGAGGTCTTTCATAATTTTGATATTTATTCTGAGGTTCAAACCAAAAAAGGGGGAGAATCGTGGAATGAAGAGGCATTAACTAAAATTGACCACCCCTTAGCAGTTTTAGTGCGTCAATATAGAGCTTTATATAAATTGGCTTCTACATATTTAAAACCATATTTAGACAAGCCTGTATTACATACGTCGTTTTGTAATTGGGGTACAGTTACAGGACGTTTGTCATCTCGCGAACCTAATTTACAAAATATTCCACGGGCGCATTTTAAATTAGAAAGTTTAGATTTGGATGATATAGGTTCAATGACTAACGAGGAATGGGGCTTTAAGGGTGAAGGGGCATATAATGAAGACGACCCTACACAAGTTGCAATGAGACGTTTATTTATTCCTCGTTCTGAATACCAGTTTGTGAGTTTTGACTATTCACAAATGGAAGTAAGAGTATTTTTAAGTTACTTAAATAACCCAGAAATGCGTGAGTTGTTAAATAGAACGGATGTGGATTTTCATAGTGAAACGGCTAAAATGGCTTTTAATATGGAAGAAGACCACCCTGATTTTAAAGAATATAGACAGATGGCAAAGAGTATAACATTTGGGATTATGTATGGTATTGGAAATCCTTTATTGGCGAAGCAGATGCAAACTACTATTCCAAATGCCTCACGTTACAAGAAACAATATTTAAATAGTATTATTGGCGCGAGAGAGTTTATAAAAGGTGTGGAAAATGCTGTAGAGGAACGTGGATGGATTAAAAACCGCTATGGGAGAATATATAAAGTTTTAGCGGATTATAGCTATAAAGGTGTTAATTATTTGGTGCAAGGTACAAGTGCTGATATTTTAAATGAAAGACTTGTAGCTATTTCAGAATTTTTAGCAGATAAAAAAAGTCGCATGTTATTACAAGTACACGACGAAATTATTTTTGAAATACACGATTCGGAAATGTCTACTATTATTGAGCCTATAGTAGATTTAATGCAACAAAATAGTTTAAATATACCGTTATTTGTAGACCAAGAAATTTGTACGCCGTCGTGGGCAAATAAAAAAGATATAGCGGATTGGGTTGCTGAAACAACGGATGATATTACTGATTATATTGATTGGGATATATAGGGTTGACAATTTACCTAATAGATATTAAAATAAACATAGATAAATATATAGGAGATAATGATGGCAAAAGTTAGCGCACATGTAGGATTTACGTTTAGGATTGGTGATTTAGATTTAAACCAATACGGACGAATAGATGTAAATATAAATGATATTGATACTGGACTACCTATTGATGTCCAATTAACAGAAGCACAAGATACAATGGATAAAGTTTTTGAGATTGTAAAAACAAAAGTAGATGCCCAAGTTGATAATATGTTAAATGAGGCATAATGAAAGATAATGCAGAACAAGTTATACAACAGCTCTTAGCTAATAAAAATTTAAATTTATTTAGGGGAAACAATACAGCTTTTGCATACGATAGGATTCCGTTTGGAATACCTGCCTTAGACACCCTTACTGGTGGTGGTATACCTAAAAAACGTATGACACTGCTCTATGGCCCTACAAACGTTGGTAAAAGCTATTTAGCAAGTCAGATATGCGCAAATGCGCAAAAACAAGGTGGGACTGCTGGTTGGGTAGACACAGAACTATCTTGGGATTCGGAGTGGGTAGCAAAGTGTGGGGTAGATTCTGAGAAAATTTTAGTCGCCCAACCTACTAACGGCGAAGAAGCATTAGAAACTGTTAGAGAAATGATGATTGCTGGCGTTGATGTAATTGTTTTAGATAGTATAGCAGGTTTAGTTCCCACAACTGTAGCGGAAGAAGAATTTAGTTATAATCCAATGGCATGGCAAGCACGGTTTATTAATTCAGCACTCCCTAAGCTATTGCCGAATTTAAAAAACGGGTCAGCATTTGTGGCAATTAATCAAGTACGTTCTAGTTTAGGACCTGTAGCGATAGATAATATGCCTGGTGGATTAGCCCAAACATTTTTTTCGCATTTCCTTTTGCAAGTTAGACGAAGTGGTTGGATAGAAGAAAACAAACAACGTGTAGGATTTGACATGGAAATTCGTTTACGTAAAACAAAAGTGGGTGGAGAAAATTGGAGCAATGCAATAGTACCCTTTAGAGTTTCGGGGGGTATAGATATACTAGAAAGTTTTATACGTGAGGGATTAGATAGAGGCTTGATTACAAGAGCTGGAGCTTGGTATACTTATAAAGACAATAAAGCAATGGGGTTGAATGGATTAAAACAAATTTTTATTGACGCCCCAGAAAAAATAGAACTTTTAAAATCTGAAATTTTATGAATATTCACCCTACCGAATATACAGCGCAAGAAAATTTGATTGCAGAATGTTTATCGGACTTAGGGTTTAGATATGAACAGCAAACACATTTTAGTCGGTATAGGGTAGATTTTTGGATACCAGAATTAAAATTAGTAATAGAAGCTGACGGAGTTTATGGGCATTTAAAAAAACGAGATACGCAGCGCGATATAGAGTTAATGGAAAATTCATCAATTGAATATATTTTTCACATTCGGGCAGACACTAAAAAACGCATTGAAGAAGAGTTATGGCGGGCATTGAACAAATTATAAATAGGCGTAAACAGGCAAAGGATACGCAAGATAAATGGTTATTAAAAACTATTGATAACACATTAAAACGTATGCCGTCGCCAGCGCGTAAAGGGGTATTTTACCCTTCAGCGTTGGGTAGTGAATGTGATAGATATTTATATAATTGTTATAATGGCTTAGTTAAACAAGAAGAAATTTCAGCTGTGTCGCGGAGAATTTTTGATTGTGGGGACTATTTAGGATATAGATACGAAAAATACTTTGAGAAAATGAAAATTTTATTAGGTACAGAGTCGCAATTAAAGTCTACTATGCCCCCTATTTCGGGACGATTAGACTTTTTGATTCAGCATCCACAACATGGCGCGTCTATTGTGGAGTTGAAGTCTATTAACCATAAAGGATTTGCATTATTAAATGAGCCAAAACCTGAACATACTATTCAATTACAGATTTATTTAAATATGTCTGGTTATGAGCATGGTATAGTGTTATATGAAAATAAAAATGACCAAAAAATTAAAGCATTTATGGCTACAAAAAACCTAGATATCTGGGACCAAATAGTTAATAGATGTGTAAAAATTATGAATTTACGTTCTCAGCCTACAGAGTGCACAGGAAATAGGTATTGCGCATGTAAGCGAGAAATAGATGATTAGTTTAGAAAACAATAATCCTAAATGGACGCCTTTTAAAGCCTTATCTGATGCAGAAGATTTTGTACAAAATTTAAATATTCCACCATTTAGTAAAGATGTAACAAAAGAATATGGATTAGATTTTACTAATTTAATGAACTCTGATAATCGAAAATTAGAAGAGTTTTTAACTATGTATGGTGGCTATAGGGCTTATTTAGAATATCAATTAGCAGATATTACGGCGAAAAAAAGCGCTATAGAAGCTGCGTTTGATGAGGCTTACGCTACTGCAATTTATCGATTAGCTGATGAACGCGAAACTTTGGGTAAAAAGAAATTAACTAGAGAAGAAGTTCGAGGAGCAGCCTTTGACACATATTCTAGTTTAAAACAATTAAGGCAAGAAATTATTGAACAACAAGCCATACATACAAAAGTAGCAGGTTTGTTAAATGCTTACAAAGCAGCCTACGATGCGATTAGCAGAGTAGTAACTCTTAGAAGCCTTGGAAGAGAGGTTTCAAAAGGAGGCTTTAATGGCTAAAAGATTTAAAACTTTAGATAGTCACGAATTATTAGATGTGGCTAATAAATCTGAAATTGTAATTCGGGGTTTACGATACGCAGTTATGTATCAAGATATTGACACATTAAGAAAATGTATGACAGATTTACGGAATTGTGTATTAGATATGAACGAAATAGTAGAGGAAGAGTTTGGTAAAGAATGAAGACGGGTGGCAGATTTTTGAAAGCTTTCCCTCAGTTGTATATATGGGGATTGATTGTTCATCTAAAGCAGTCCACGCAGTCTTAGTAGATGACTTTGAGACTGTTATAGCTCAAGGAAAATGGTCTAGCACAACAAAAGATTTTTCGGCAAGAATTCTTGAAATTGCTCGAAAATTTACCAAAGATTTGAGTAAAATAAAAGTAGATACAAAATCAGCTGTAGAGGCTGCTATCTTTATTCAAAATCCGAAATCGACTATGGAAATTTCAGGAGTAGTTCAAGGAGTTCGCATTCTATGTGACCAATATAATATAGAATGTATGCCCGTTGATAATCGGCATTGGAAAAAATATATTTTAGGTAAAGGAAATTTAAACAAACAAGCTATAAAAGAATTTACTATTGATAAGTGGGGAGATATTTTTTCTGAGCAAGATTGGTGTGATGCCTCTTGCATAGCGTTATGGATAAAACGGAGAATTAAAGGTGAGTTACAAGAAATTGAATGATACAAGGAGTATAGCATATGATGGGTAAAGGGGGACTACAAAAAGTAGGTCCAGAGATTAGACAAGCATTTATAGGTCCAGCAAAAAAGAAAATACGGAAGTATGAAGATACGTTTCCAAAAGATTTGCCAACTATAGAAGATATTAAAGCTAAGTACGGCACGGTTGTGTGGTGTAAATTTACCGATTGTAAATACAATCAAGAAATAGATGACCTACAACGTACTAGTAGTTCTATAATGAAAAACAAAATGTATAAGCCTATAGGTGAGCAAGAACATATTTGGGTTAATGTGTGTACTAAGGATGAAATTTCAATTAAATTTCAAGAAGTTGAGCCAAGCAAAAACACAACTGTAAAAGTTCCTTTTTGTTTTTCGGCAGCTAATAAGACAGCAGGTCATATAGACTTTACAAGATTTTTGAATTCAGATGGAACTCCATTAGGTGGGAATATAGATTCTCAACATGTTTCTGATGCTGGTTATGGGGCAATGGACGCAGATAGTTTTTATTATCAATAGGATATATTATGCCAAAGCGAATAGCGCAAGAAGTAAAAACAAAAGCTATGGAATTATTTTTAGAGGGTAAGCCCGCTAAAGATATAGCCGAAAAAGTAAGTGATACGTTTAACACAGTTGTTAAGCCTTCAACTATATACGCTTGGGCGACACAATATAAATGGGGCGAGACTAGAGCAGTTTCTCGAACGGATGCAGTAGCTAAAGTTGCTGAATCTGAGACGCAACGGTACGCTAGGTTACAAGAAGAACATTTAGCAAGTTATGAAAATTTAAGACGTAAGGCTTCGGCAGAGTTAAATACTCAAATGTTTGATAGAGCCTCGGATGCAGCTAAAGCTCTTGATTTAGGAATTAAGGGCGAAAGAGTTGTAATGGAAGGTATGATTAATCTTCAATTTATACAAGATGTTATGTCAGTATTAATTGATGAAATCCAAGACCCTGATACTTTAAATAGAGTAGCATTAAAATTAAAGGCATTGGTGCAAACAAACAATGACGAATAAACAAAATTCAACAACATTTGATGATGCGTTTTCTAAGTTAGCGCAAGGGCTAGAAGCACGTCAAGCTATTAAGGTTGGAAGCTTTTGGGAGTTTGTGCGAGATATTTGGAGCCAATCATTTGACCATCCAGAATATTTTCAAGCATGGCACGTTGGTATTGTGGCGGAAGATTTAGAGAAATGTCTTGAAGAAAGCTTAAACTACGTTGCTATTCTCCCACGGTTCCATTTTAAGTCTACCATACTAGGGCATGCCTTTAGTGTTTGGAGGCTCTTAAAAGCCAACAGGGACTGTTCTGTGCTATATCTATCATACAGCGACCATATGGCTAGATATCACATTTCAGAAATAAACAAAACAGTGAACCGTAACCCTCAGCTTAAAGAGTGGATGGTTAATAGAAGTCCTAAAGCAGACTATTCTTTTAGATATTATGTAAATGGTAACCCAATGGAAATTACGCATGGGGGTCTTTTTTCATTTAAAAGAGGTATGCACGTTAACGGGGCATTAATTGCTGATGACATACTTCGTGACCCAGACAATCCTTTAAATATGGGGCAAATAAATAAAATTGAGGACCACTTTTTAACAGAGTCTATGTATATTCCTTTAAAGGGGGTTCCTAGCATTGTGTTGGGTACGCCTATGTTACCAGGAGACTTGTTAACAAAACTTCAATCAGACGAGAGATTTTTAGCTAGAGTTCTACCAGCATTAGACCCAGTTCCGGGTAGACGCGTATTAATGCCAGAGTTATATACGGAAGAATGGTTATTAAAACAACAAAAAGCTAGACCTAAATCATTCGCATCAGAATTTTTATTAGTGCCACATTTAACAACTATGTCTTATTTTGAAGAAGAAGACATTAGGAAATGCGAATATCCTAATTTAATTAATCATTCAGCGTATTCTAAATATGATGACGAATCTGAACAATTATTTGCAGGATTTGACGTAGGGAAAAAACGTCATCCTTCACATTTAGTAATTTTTAGAAAACGAGGTTCAGCAGTTGAGCAAGTTCACCAATCTTGGTTGGATGGATGGAACTACTCTGACCAAATTGAATACTTAAATCAAGTAGCAGAGAATTTTAATATTCAGAAAGGCTATGTGGATAATACTAGAGGTGAATTAGAGGATAGAGGGTTAGATGGGGTGTGGCATTCAATGTCTTTTAGTACTAAATCTAAAAACACAATGGCACAAGTATTTGAACAATATGTACATTCTGACAACTTAAAGTTATTAGCAGACGAAAGGCAACGGCAACAGATACTGTCAGTTAACAATGAATTAAAGGCTCCTGAAGGTCCTATGGGACATGGAGATGCTTTCTTTTCTATTGCGATGGCATTACAAGCTGCATATGAATCAAGTCTTTACAGCGTCCAATCTATGGGAAATGTTATGGATTGGTTTGAAGATTTAGACCCAGATTCAGCAAAGCAAAAGTCGTCGAATCCGAGCGCAGATTTACAGAAGAAATGGGGGAAGGTGTTGACACATGGGTCAGCTTTAAAGGATAATGACCCAACAAATTGGGACGGAAAACCGTGGGCAGAACAAACGCCCGAAGATACTATAGCTCGTATCGACCAAATTAGGGAAGAAGCGCCTAATAAGACTTGTTCCGAGAGCTTGTGTAATCCATCATATTGGGTTAAAGAACGCAATCTATGTTTATATTGCGGACATAGAGGTTAAATTTAGGAGGAGAAATTATGACAGTATCTAGTCGTGTATCATTTAACTTACCATTATCGGAAACTTTAAAGCATAAAGAATTGTCCGAACAATCTAAAATTATTTTAAACCATAGATATTATTTAAAAGACGAAAATTCGCAACCCATCGAAGATGCTGATGGCTTGTTTGATAGAGTTGCTTGGGCTTTAGCTAAAGTAGACCATCAATATGGAGCGTTACCAGTAGAGGTAGAACTTACCCATAAAGATTTTTATTTTATGATGAGGAACTTATATTTCCTTCCTAATAGTCCTACATTAATGAATGCCGGTACAGCACAAGGCACAATGTCTGCTTGTTTTGTACTACCGTTAAATGACTCTATGCAAGATATTATGAAAACCGCAACCGACATGGCTATGGTACAGAAATTTGGGGGAGGCACAGGTTTTGCCTTATCTCAATTACGCCCTAAAGGCGCCCATATTAAAACTACCCATGGAGCTGCTTGTGGACCAATTCAAGTTTTAAAGACCTTATCTAGCGTATCAAGCATGATTACCCAAGGCGGTAAGCGTGATGGTGCTAATATGGCTGTTATGGATATCCGACATCCAGATATTTTAGAATTTATTCGCTGTAAGTCCGTAGAAGGCGATATTCATAACTTTAATATTTCAGTTGGAGTTGATTCCAATTGGATGAAAGCCGTTGAAAATGATATGGAGTACGATTTAATTGACCCACATACTAATCAAGTAACTGGTCAGCTAAATGCAAGGGAAGTTTTTAACGAAATTGTGCAAGGGGCGTGGAGAAACGGGGAACCAGGTATGATATTTTTAGATAGGGTTAACGAAGATAATCATGTAACTGAGCAATACGGTAAAATGATTGCTACAAACCCATGCGGAGAACAACCTTTACTACCTAATGAATCTTGCAATTTAGGGTCAATTAATTTAGCTCGATTTTATCAACATAATATTGTTACAAAAGAATGGAGTAGAAAAATTAATTGGGAAAGGCTAGAAAAAATAACTAAAACTGCGACACATTTCTTAGATAATGTTATTGATGCAAATGAATATGCTACTGATGACATTGAAACTATGACTAAAGCTACTCGTAAAATAGGTTTAGGCGTTATGGGATTTAGCGATTTACTAATCCAATTAAAAATTCCATATGATAGTGAGGAAGCTAGAGAAGTTGGTAGTGAGCTTATGAAAAAAATCACTAAATGGGCTAATGAACAATCTATTGAGTTAGCTAAACAACGTGGAGAATTCCCTGCTTGGACTCCAACAACTTTTGTAGATGACAATGAAGAGTCTATACACTATAGAAACCATTGCAAAATGACGGTGGCTCCTACAGGCACTATTAGCATGATTGCTGACTGTGCTAGTGGGATAGAACCGACATTTGCTTTAGCGTGGAAGAAACAAAACATACTAGAAGGTAAGACCTTACACTATGTAAACAAATATTTAGAAAAAGAACCGTTTTACTCTGAAGTTTTATTAGAACATTTAGCTTCTGGTGGCACTTTAAGTGACGCAGATGATTCATTTAATATTCCTGATTGGGCTAAAGAAGTATATATAACGGCTCCAGAAATTGCCCCTGAAGACCATGTACTAATGCAATCTGCTTTTCAAGAACATGTTGACGCAGGCATCTCAAAGACTATAAACTTTGATAATGGCGCTACCCCTGCCGATGTCGAACAAGCGTACTTCTTGGCTTGGAAAAGCGGTTGCAAAGGTATAACGGTATATAGAGCGGGCAGTAGAGAAAAAGAGGTACTTGTTAAGGGTACTACTGAGCAAGAAGAAGAGCCATGTTGCGACACACCACAAATAGTACAGGATAGTGGTTGTGAGACATGCAAAAGCTGTGGATGGAGTGCTTGTACAATAGCGTAAGAAAAGGAGAAACATATGTTAGGTAATATGTTACAGGGTAGAGACCAACAATGGGTAGCAACTAAAGATGAAGTTACAAACACATGGAGAATTTTAGATACTTGGCATGATAGTTTAAAATCTATGGATGTCGAAGATGATATACCAGATGATAGCCCCGCGGTTACTATAGTTACAGAAGGGGCTTTTATTTCTTTATTTAGAGAAGCTGCACGGTTAGGCGTATTAGAGAATGCGTCTTTTTCTAGTAATGATGAAACTTACGAGTTAGAATTACAAGACCGTGAAACAATAATTAGGGAATTACGGGCGCAATTAGAACAAAAACCGTCTGTAATTGAAACTAAATCAACTTTATCGGAAAGTAAAGCTTTTAAGTTAGAAATTGCTGATAGAATGATGAAGTTAGCTGGGCTAGATGAAGTATCAGATATAACTCAAAATTAATGCGAGAAAATCGTAAAAATTGAGTAAAATATAATACGGAGACATATCTCTATAGTAATTTAGCGAGGGTTAAGTAATGAAGTTATCGTCATACTTACCAGAAGTGCCAGCGTTTGCACAACAAATGTCCGATTTAAATGGGCAAATTAACATGCTTCAACTTATGAAAGCATCTGGTGATACTGGGCAAGCACCTACAATTGGACTAGACCATGTTGTAAATACATGGGTTCGCCACCAAATGGCGTATAGACAGCAATTAGTTATGGATTTACAAACTATTGCTATGTCCGTAGAAGAAATTCGAGGTCCTTTAAACCATATAACCAGTGAGGTTTTTAGACGTGGTTTTGATTGGGAACCTTTAACTGAAGATGCTGATAGTGCTGAATTAGCTAATTTTAAAAAGTTTTTAACGTCTTGTAATGTTTTTGACCAATCTTTAGAAGAAGTTTTACGACAAGTTCATTTTGATTTAAACTCGATTGATGACTGTTTTATTTATATAGCAAAAGAATATTATGATGATAATGGTACATTAAAATCTAAAGTACAAGAAATACGTCGATTAAACCCTGCTTTAGTTGAATTTGATTTAGATAATTCAGGATTGCCTAAAAATTATCATTTTTTCTGTCCTATTCATCGTGAAGAAATTCACGAATCTAAAGGAATATGCCCAGAACCAAGTTGTAAATTTGAAACTAAGCCTGCTATGTATAAGTATTACCATCGTAATAAGCATTTATATTTATTTGAATCGGAAGTTATTCATCTTTCTAAATTTTCCCCATCGGAAACCTATGGTTGGAGCCCTATATTAACTATTTTTGAAAAGGCTCTAACCTTAATAGGTATGGACAAAAACCTTTATCGTTATTTCTTTGAAAGAAAAATGCCTGGTAGCATGATGATGGTGTTTACAGATGACCCAGAATCTTTACGTAGAGAGCGAGCTAATCTAGCAGCTCAAACTAGGTTAGACCCTAACTTTGTCCCAATGGTAGCCGTATCATCAAAGAATAATCGCGGACGAGTAGATATGGTTCGATTATTTCACACACTTCAAGAGATGGACTACCTGCCGGTGAAAGACGAAATCCGCGAACGTGTTTCGGCAATGTGGGGGGTTACTCCAGCATGGCAAGGTTCTCCCGAAGCGTTTGGGGGATTATCTACTCAAACACAACAATTAGTGGTGATGTCTAGGGTTGTAGAAGGCGACCAAAGATTATTCCACGAAAAAGTTTTCCCACAATTATTACAAGCATTTGGCGTTGAAAATTGGAATATTAGTTTAAAAGTTCCAGAAGAAAAAGCCGAAGCTACTCGAATTTCTTTTGCGCAACAACGAATTGCTATGGCAAGTCAATTAAACACAATGGGCTTTACTATTAAATTAAAAGAACAAGGCGTAGTAATGGAAGAAGCTCAATTTACTATTGAAGGCGAAGTTGTACCATTAACGCAATTACAAGGCGAACAACAAGCTTTATCTATTGAGCAACAAAAAGACCAAATGGAGCAACAAGCTGAAATGGAAGAAGCTCCTATTAATGAAGAATCGCCTGAAGATGATGAAGAGTATGACCCAGATTCTGATGAAACAAATATTGAAATGACAAAAGCTTTAGACCAACATTATGCGGATGCAGAAGCTGCGGAAGAAGACGATGAAGATGTGGACGAAAACTATAATGTTATTACGTCTAAAGAAGAATATGATGAGTATATTGAACGGATAGGTAACTAATTATGGTGATGGGAACGCCTGCATCAACCCCTAAAATTAAAGGCCCATCTTTACCTACTAATCGCCGAAGGTATATTGCTGCTGATGAAGCTTCAAAATACACCAAACAAGGCGTTCGTGTTTATGAAGGGACGCGCGGTTCTCAATATATAGATGCTGGTGCTTCATTACATGCTGACCGCACAAAAGATTTACCTGTTGTTTCGGTTACCTATAATCGTTCAAAATTTGACATGAATGAAATTACTGACCATGGTCCAAACATGGTGGAATTTGCGAATGGTGAAAAAGCTTTAGAAAATGACTCTAAAATGAAAGAAGCTAAAATTGCGCCTAAAAAAGATAAACAAGGAAATATTGTAGTTGTTAAACAAAATCGTGCGCATACCTTGAATGGTACAGGCGATATTCCGATTAATGCTCGTAATGTACGAATTGCAACATCTAAGCACCATAAAGTTCAAGCTATATATGAAGTTCCCGATAAAAAAGGGGTTTTTAAACAAAAAGTTATGTTAGCTGTTGGCGAACAAGAACGAAGAGATACAGAACGATGGACGAAAAATCGTAAGGTAATGGACAAAATTCCTTCTGTTTTAGACGATTTAAAAGCTAAACCTGTTCAAGAATTAACCTCAGAAGATAAAGTAATTTTAATTGGTGGTATTACAGGGTTTAGGCATGGGTCTACTACAGAACGTATGCATGAAGACGGAGACCCTACAGGCTTAGGAATTATTTCATTTCGAAAAGAACATATTAAAATTATTCAGCAAGATGGAAAAGATGCTGTACAGTTTACCTTTAGGGGTAAACATGACCGCCCACAAAACCACATTTGCGCTGATGAAACTATAGTTAATTTAATAAAAGATACTCTTAAATCCACCGAAGGAACCAACCGTTTATTTCCTACCAACGAAACACAAAATAATAAAAGACTTAAAGAATTAGCTAATGTATCAACGGCAAGTGTAAAAAACTTAAGAACGTATCGCGCTACATCCGAAGCTAACAAAGTGTTAAATGAAGCATCGGTTGAAAATATGAACGCAAAACAATTTGAGGCTTTCAAACAAGATTTAGCATTACAAATCGGAAAAGTTTTAGGGCATCAAAAAGAAGTAACTAAAGATGGCAAAAAAACTTGGGAAGACCATGGTGCTGAAGCTTTAAAAAGTTATATTGACCCAAATGTGTGGAATAAATGGTATATGGCACTTAAAAAAGCTTATACTCCTAAATGGGCAAAAACAGGAATGGAAGAGCGAGACATTGATGAATGGGCTGAAGCACGAGAAAAAAAAGGTGAAGACCGACAGTGGGGCTATCGACGATTACCTGGACGCCCCCCAAAAGGAGCCGATAAAAATGTAATTAAAAGTATGACATGGATAGAGGCTTTGTTAGAGAAAGGTTTTACCTCGCCAATAATTAAAGAAATTAGTTCTGACGGCAAAAAAATGTGGTTCATTCAAAATAATCAAGATTATGTGGCAGATTTGAGTATAATAGGACATGTGTTTGTTGAAAAAGCAACTTTTGCAAAACCAACGGTTTCATATGCACCTAGTCAAACTAATAAAAAACGTTTAGAACGTAATAATGTTCAAGGCGAACCTTATACTGGGGACGTAATTGAAGAAGGGGAAGATATCTAATGCCCATAAATAATAAAAATGGAAAATGGTATTGGGGTAAGCAAGGTCCTTTTGATACCAAACAAGAAGCCGTAAATATACAACGCGGAGCATATGCATCAGGGTATAAAAGTGCTGTGCAAAAATTAGTTGATTTTCAAAAAACCTATACTATTCCTTCAGATGATGGAAAAGAAATTACAATTGATGAAGATTTAAGATTACCTGCAGGTGAAGTTAAAATTTTACAAGCAGATGATGACCAATACAATAGAGGATTATTAGTAAAATACACAGACGATAAAAGTTATGAAGTTCAATATTGGTATGGAGATACTACAGTTTACCCTGTAGAAGTTCTTATAGATGGAGAATCTGTTAAAAAAGATGCTAAAAAAGTAACTTTTAAATATCACCCTGAATTGGCTAAAAATGATGAAGCAACAATGTGGTACGGGGGATTAGATAAAAATAATGAAGAAACAATTAATAAAGAAGATGGGGGCATGGCGGGAGGTGGCACTGTATTTACTTCTACTAACGCTGGTGTTTTTACCCCTACTTTTGGTGGGAGCCAAGCTAACCAAGAAACTAAAAAGAAAAAAAGAGGTATCGAAAGACTAGGATTATATATGGATGAGCTTTCGCCTCAGAAAAAAATGCAAAAAGCGTGGGGTAGTGGTGGCGTACAAGCCGATGAGTTATCCCGTAGCGGAAAAATGGATACATTAGAGTCAGATGAAGAGAAAAATGAGCCTGACGTGCAAAAAGTCAAAGGGAATAAAAAAAATAATGCTTAATAAATTATGCCCTAAATGTTCAGGCACACTATATATAAATTTAGATAAAGATTTGAGTTGTCGCGCATGTGGCAAAAGTATAGCGTTAAGGAGAGAATTGGATGAATTCAAAGATACCAGAAGAGGCACGGGAACCTTTATTGAAGAAACGTCGAATGGGGGCGACGTATCGCGAACTATCAATGTTTTTAAAAGTCGAGTACGGGGTCCCAATTCACAGAACAAACATATCACGTTGGTTCGCACAAGAACTAGATGATGAAATTTTATGTGAAGTACAAGAATCAAACGATTCTTTACAAGACAGAATAAAACTTGAACAAAAACTACTTAGAACTATTAATCAAACGAATTATTATAAACGATTATATATTCAAAGTATTAAACAATCCTCAACAGCAGATAGAATTGTAGATGCAATTTATGACTCTACAAGCCCTTTAGAAAAACAATCGTCTATTAAGTATACAAAACCATCTAAAAAAACCAAAGCTGATACCACACAGATAGCTGTTGCGCCATTAACCGATACCCATATTGGGGAATATGTAGATTATGACCAAATGGTAGGCTTAAATGCATATTCAATGGAACTTTTTAATAGAAGATTATTTGGTTGGGCAACTACGATTTTAAATTTAATTGAATTTAAACGTTCTTCAATTCCTATTGATGAATTAATTGTTCCCATGTTAGGTGACATGATATCAGGTGATATACATGATGAACTTGTACGTACAAACGAAGTTAATGTATTAGAACAAATGCAACAAGGAGCTATTCTAATTGCCCAAGCATTGTTAATGTTTGCCCCACACTTTAAAGAAATTAGAGTGCCTTGTGTAGTAGGTAATCACGGTAGAACTAAACATAAACCGCCTATGAAAGATAAATATGTTGATTGGGATTGGATGTTATATAAATGGGTTGCTGCATATTGTAGCCATCAACCAAATATTAAATTCCAAATTAAAAAAAGCTTTATTGATTCGTTTACTGTTTTTGATAGAAATATTTTAATCATGCACGGAGATAGTATTTCTGGGGGCGGAAGTGAAAATTCTATTACTAGCGCTATTAAAAATCTTAGGTCGGTAGTTCAATATAATGATAGTATTGGTCCAGAAACGGCATTATCATTAGATGCAGCGCCTGATTATGCTCATTTACCTAATAAGTTTCATTCAGTTATGATAGGGCATTTTCATAGGGTAGATGAAAAAGATATAGGTACAGGCAATTTATTTATTTGTGGGTGTATGAAAGGTGGCGATGAGTTTGCCATACAGCGTTTAGGGGTTATATCCCAAGCTCAACAAATTTTAACCTATTGGCATCCAACATATGGGTACATTGGTAAAGAAAACATTTATCTAAATAAATTTGATAACACTGAAAGCGAATTTTCTATTTCAGCTAATCCTTTGCAATAAAAACCTAAATGTCAAGGTATAATAATTAAGAGGTAAAATATATTATGACAGAAGTTCGCGCATATAGTAAACAATTAGATACTGGAAGTAGCCAAAGGATTACTCGTGCTATACAACGTTTAACTACAGCTGTTTTTACTGAAAGTCAAAAACTCGTTCCTGTTAGTAGTGGTTATTTAAAAGAATCAGGTAAATATTTTGTACGTGGTGGAAGTGTAGTTATTCATTATACAGCTCCCTATTCCGATGAAATTGAAAACGGACGTGAGGGATTAAGTGGTGGGTATTATACTCCTAGTGGGCGCGGAACTCAATTTGGACGAACCGCAGTAAACTTTTATCGTGGTGGTTTTCGCCCAGTACCTGTAGGTGTCAAATATAATCAATATGTACCTTCCCCTGAAATTGGTAATGCAAACGCTAGGGCTAATTCTCCATGGCGAGTTTTAGATTTAAGCGCGGATTTAGAACCAAGATATTTTATACGTAATGCATACTTAAAAGTTTTTGGGGATGGGCGAAGAAAAGGAACTTTACAACAGTTAAATATTAATTTGATTCCTAAAAAAATGCAGAATACTTAGATTTAGAGGAGACAAGAACTTATTATGGTAGATATAAATAAAATTACCCCAGAACAAGAATACGTCATAGCGCGTCATTCTAGGATGGTGGGCAAAATACTGGACTTATTAGAGGCATCAATGCCCGAAGGCGTACAATGCGAGAAAATTAAAAAACTTGCACAAGTACCTTTATACGATTTTCGACATGAAATGGTTCAATTAGTCACTATTGGTGTACCACAAGAATAAAAAACCCCTAAGAGGGAACACAATAACCTCTCAGGGGTTAGGAATTTGGTAAGTTAGTAACTTGTATATGGTATGCCATCCCAAAACAAGAAGGAGCCCTCACCAATAACTTTTCGTTTTATATTATCATTATAGAATAATGCTGTCAAGTAGATAGCGGATTATAATATAAATGGTGCATTTTTTCGTAAATTTTACAAAAAAATTAGTATAATAACTTGTATAGCATATTTGCTATTACATAATTGCTTACGGAGAGGTCGGACGTGGCTTAGACCAACCTTTCTTAAAGTAGTATAAAAAACTATTATAAGGAGGAATACTAATGGCAGACGAGATGTATAATCGAATCGAAAAGCAATTAGAAGGCAATAGTCTGGCTCTTTCCGCAGTAGCAGAAGTTCTTCAGAAAATGGACGCAAGAATGTCCGACCAAGAAGATTTTGCTATAGCTAAACAGGAAGAGGAAGAAGCAAGCGCTGACAGACAAGCTCTTATTAAAGAGATTGCTTCTGAAGTTGCAACCATAATCAAATCTGACGCAGGTATGGATGTCTCAGGCGACCCACGTCCAGCCAAGTCAACTGGGAAAACTGCTGCAAATGCAGATGATTCCGAAACCGCTGTTTCACCTACCGCCAACATCGAAGACCAACAAGCTACTATTCAAGCTATGCAAAAAGGCGAGCATGAAGAGGACGAAGTTGAAGATGCTGAAAAAGGTATGTATGTAAAACAAGAAGATGTGGACAAAATTAAAGAAGCTTTAGCTAATGGCGAAGGCGCAAAAGAAATGGAAAAAACTTTAGCGCACCTTTTAGGAGGAGCTTTGGCAGGTAGCGTCGGACAACAATTACTTAGTGATGCTGATATGGACGACGAAACCGATGCTGAGGAAAAAAAGGACGAAGATATGGAAGTGGAAGAAGAAAAGTCAATGCAGAAACAAATTCGAGCTCTACAAAAACAGGTTTCTGAATATGAATTAAATATGAAAAAATCAATACAAGTAGAGTCTGAAGATAGATTGAGAAAGATGGGATTTAAGGAAGAGAATGGATTACAGGCTCCCCAGAGAATAGATTCTTTGGGCGTAGACGGAACAGACGTTATTCAAAAAGGTAACGTAGATGTAGATACCGTCGACCAATTAGCAGGTCTTTCATACAAAGAATTGAGAGATATGCAAACGAATATCGAAGCAGGTAAAACTGACGGTATTCCAAGAGAATTACTCGGATAATCAAAAATTTTATTAGGAGGAAATGAGTAATGGCTAATCCAAGCTTAACCGAATATCTAGCTCAATCCCAAAGAGGATTGTATCAGTCAGTATTTGGTCCTGAGTTTATGCAGAAGCAGACCTACCATACCGTAGACACTGCCACCGGCATATTTAATACTACTTATGGACGCAAAGTCTGGCAATCATTAAACAACCAAACTCGTTTCTTCAATGCTATCCCAAGAGTTGTTTGGGGTAACACAGCTGGTTGGAGGGTACGAACTGACAGAGGTTCAGGACGTAGCCGACCCGTCACCGAGACTGGTAGCCTACCAACTGTCGACATATCCAACATAGAAACCGTTTCTTCACTACCAAGAATCGTAGGTACAACCTTCGGTGCTTCCGTGAAGTCCGTTTTCTCCGCACAATTAGAAGGCGGTGTTGGTGATGTTCTGGCATTGGAAAACGAAAATGCACAAATGGACCACGTTAAAGAAATTAACGAAGAATTATTGGCAGGTTCTGCGTATTTAACATCCGCAGGAGCTACCACCACTTTCACAGTGCCTGCAGCAATTGCTAAGCACTTTAAGGTGGGAGATGCAGTGGCACAATACGACGTATCAGCTACCGCACACGACAGACAAACTGGTTCTGTTGTTTCCGCAGTAAACACTTCAACTGGTGTTGTTACTGTTGCTACGGGGACCACATTCGCCGATGGCGATATTGCGTATGTTTTCAGCAGAGGTGGAATGACTTCTATTGATGACATTGTTATGCAAGACGGCGCTGCTGTAGGTAACCAAACTTCCAGAGTAAGAGCTTATGACTTAACTATCAATGATAGAGCTGCTGGAAACTGGAACGCCGGTGCATCCGTTTCTTATAACGGTGGTACTGGTAGAGACCTTACTCTAACTTTATTGGATACTGCTATCCAGAAAATTAGAGAGAACGGAGGCGAGCCCAAGCTAATCCTATTAGGACATGACCAATATTTTAATTTGGAGCGGCTGCTAAGCTCGAACCAACGTTATATGGGTCAAGAAGAATACCAAGTAGGTGTTGGTGGGGAAAGAACCTTCCCGGGGACCCGTACTGGTTTGGTCCTAGCGACCTACCAGGGAATTCCTATCTTGCCTGACGCAGACGTGCCAAAATCCGTCGCAACTAACGACGCAGTTTTAGGTTCAAACATCTATGTCTTAGACACAGATTACCTAGAAATTGCTGTTGCTCAACCTACACAGTATGTTGAAAACCGAGACTACTTCGCAGCTAATGCGTTAGTAGTAAGAGGTCTACTCTATACTATGGGTGAATTGCGATGCAAGAACATGTTTGTTCAATCCAAGATTGCAGACCTCAATAGCTAAGCTATAAAGTCTACAGCGTAGGGGGCTCTAATGGGCCCCCTACATTACTATGTATACCAAAATATTTAAAATTGAATTCTAGGTGAATAAAATGGCTGATACAACTGAGCAAATCTCCATTGACCTAGCCGTTTATATGGAAAGACTAGATGCGTATATAGCCACCCAGTCGCAGTTAAACGAAACCTTATGCAGCAGACTGGAAAGTCTTGATTCAGAATTAGAAGATTTAAGGGATTGGAGAAGTAGGTTTTATGGAGCAAAATCATTAATGTTTTTAATGGGGATACTACTAGCTCACGGCGCGGCTGTGATTGCTAGTATAGTTACAGTGTCTACCATCATGAACGATTAGGAGAAATACGTATGGCAAATGAAAGACATACAGACCAACGAGAATGGGATATTGACTATTCTACACGTCAATCGGTACACGCTGTTACTAAATATAACCCTTTTAGAGAGGCTCTTAGTACCACAGCTTCTACTTTATTTACGCCAGGACAAGGCGAAATTGCTACGAACTGGGTACAAAACCCTAGAATCGAAGCTACAGATATCAGTATCTTTACTGCGTCTGGTTCAGCCATTTCCCGTAGTACTGCTCAACAATCAGTAGGAGCAGCGTCTTTATTGGTAAACCCTGCAAACTCTGCTAATCACGAGGGTTTTTATTGGGAAAGTCAAAAAATACCCTTTAGTGTAAACCCACAACATATTTCTGTTCAAGTTGAGCATCGTGGAGCTTCCGCATCAGGCGCTGTTAAGATAGAAGTAAAAGACACAACAAATACTGTACAACATGCAGTATCTGATAGCTCTGATTTAGCTACAAGTTGGACACGCATAACTACCACTTACACCATCCCAGGCTCTACTGCCTCAGCTGCTTACAGATTATATGTAACTACTGCAGGGCAACACAACATTAACTATTATGTTGACAAGATTATGTTTGAAGTACGAGAAGATACTGCTGTAGCTTCTACTTACGTAGATGGCTCTAGTGGAGTTAACTATGAATGGACTGGCACAGCTAATGCGTCTAGTTCAATTAAAAAACGAGGCATGACTACCATTAAAGGGATGAAAGTAACTAATGAGTCTAGTACAGGTGGCGAAATAGTTTATCTTGCTATAGGGACTACTGCTACTTCGAGTACAGGAATACCTATTGGAGCAAGCGAAGCATTTGAAACAACTATTCCATTAGGATTTACAGACTATATTTCTGTAATATCCGCATCAGGTACACCCACAATCAGAGGCGTAATCTGGGGGGTTTAATGACTACAATTGAATCAACAAATCATGATATGTATCAAACGATAGCAGATGATGCAAGCATTACTGTTATTGAGAAACAATTTGGTAGAACTTCAGTAGACGACATTACTGATGCATTAGATGAATATAAACGTTTATTTATTGCTGGTGTTGCTTCCGACGCAGAAATTGCAACCTTAGCAAGAGCATATCCTAAAATTATTGATTATCAAAATGCCTATAATACAATAAAAAATGAACCTATTGTAGTAGGTGGTCCTGCTAGCGTTGAACTTATTGACCGTGAAGGACATTTAATTACCACCAATGCCCTTAAAACTGCGTTTGATAAATATATGTCAAATTTTCGAACTCGAAATACAATGGTACTACATTCTGATGTACAAGTTGGGTGGGCATTACCAGCTTACATTACAAAAAGTGGGCAAGTATTTAAATCAGGCGTTGACGAAAAAGGACTGTTTTTCATTACAGAAATTAGAAATGATACTCGAATAGCTAATAAAGTTTTAGAGCAAATTAACGACGGCAAATTAAAATCATATTCAATTGCTGGGTCAGCAACAAAAACCCAACAAATGGAAAAAGGTTTGATGCCGTATATGCAAGTAGATGAAATGGAACTTGCAGAAATTACAGTATGTGAAAAAGGGGTTAATCAAGCAGCGGGCTTTAACATATTAAAAGGTACAGATGCAGTTACGCATACTTGTACAGACGGGAGTTGCGTTATGGACACAATTACACCAAAAGAACCATTAGAGTTACTTTTAAAAGAAGACGGTAATATTAATTTTACTGATACATTTAAGGTTTGGTTTGCTAAAAATTCTAAAAATAATAATGTAGATATAGAAAAATTCTTACCGTTACTTGGTACCGCAGCAAAATTAGCAGGAAAGGCAGGCGCTTTAGGTGCCAAAGCAACGGTTGGGGGCGCACAAACAGCTGCTAAAGGTGTTAAAGGAGTTGCGGAAGGCATAAAAAATCTTCCAAAACCTTTAGCGTCAAAAAAAGATGCGGATTTAGAAAAGTTTGCAGGCGTTTTAGGTGATGCTGTTAAGGCAACTACAGACAAAATTCCAAAAGTTTTAGCATCACGTAAAGATTCTGATTTAGAAAAAAACGAAGACCATGAAGAAAGTTTAAGCTTATTGGTAAAATTTTTAGCAAAAACGCATCATTCTCCGCAATTACTTTACACAAGCTTAACTGAAAGTAAAGAAATACCAAAAGAATTTGCAGCGCGTAAAGAAGGGGAAGGTTCTCCTGACCAAACCGAGCAAGATTCAGCAGACGCCTTTACTTTACAAGACAAAGAGACCGAAGTTGTGTTTCAAAAAAAGACTGACGGACAAAACTTAGCATCTAAACAACAAAAAGTTTTTGAGCAAGTTACCCGCGACTACAATAAAGATGAAGATATTGAAAAACAAGATGATGAATTGGTAACAGAATATTCAACACCACAAATTCAAAGAGATGCAGGTATGATATCTGCTGATTCAAATGTACCTAGCACACCATCTATGGGGTGGTTCGACATGCTTAAACAAGAAATAAAAGCTGACGTACTTACAGACATAGCAATGACTAAAGCATATCCAGATTGGCAACAAGATAAAGAATCTTATGCCGAACATAGGGAAATTATAAAAAATAAAATTACGGAGGGTTACAAGTAACTAAAAATGACAAACATTCTTACTCAAGCATTACATTTTTTCCATTTGCCAGGAGGGCATAATTACCATGACCACAGTGAACAAGAGTATGAACTTTACAAACATATAGAACATATTGATGAGCCTGTTGAGCCAACACATTGCAAGTATTGTGATTTAGATAGTAGGACTCAACAAGAAAAATACCGAGATAGTCATTTAATATAAAATCTAGTTACTTTAACAGTATAATAAGATAAGACCCAATCAGAGGAGGACTTTATGGAAGATGCCCTAAACCACGAGTGTATCTGTAGCATTGACGGTTTATCCGACCAATGCATATGTGAAGCCGAGAAGGGGTGCAGTTGTCAGGGATGTGGCTGTGAAGATGATGTACCTGTAGCATTGACGGTTTATCTGACCAATGCATATGTGAAGCCGAGAAGGGGTGCAGTTGTCAGGGATGTGGGTGTGAAGATGATGTACCTGTAGCGCAATGTGGGTGTGGCAACTGGCAGCAATGCGCAATAGAAGAACAAGATAATTAAGGAGAACATTAGATATGATAAGAATACTTACATTAGGTATCCAGTTTTTTATGCTAAATAGCGGACAATCCAAAGCCGGTAAAGGGGTTCTTAACGAAGGCATGGATGTTATAAGCGCCATCGGTAAAGCAATGAAAGACAAAAAGATAACTAACGCAGAGAAAAAAGCTGTAGTAAAAGAAATAAAAGAATTTTCTAAAGCTGCAACTGACCTATTAGATTCCATAGCAATTCCTGAATAATCAGATGACCCTATGGATTTACAAAATCTCAAGCTACCGTTAGGAATCGTACTATTAATTCTAGCTCAAGCATTCGGTGTAATCTGGTATGTAAGTGGGTTAGATGCTAACGTCAAAGTACTAAACACAGCGGTAGCTGAGATTAAATCTTCAATGGATGCAAAAGAAATTGCCATCCT
>VTLG01002268.1_pt1 | contig 43177 bp, 46 predicted proteins | sample 4694571 | NCBI WGS metagenome assembly VTLG01 (sample SAMN12604809, study PRJNA352737) | marine metagenome | biome: ENVO:00000447; feature: ENVO:00000209|ENVO:00000569|ENVO:01000036; material: ENVO:00002151; isolation source: viral sequences binned using virsorter ...
CAGATATAAAATGTATTCTTACACCATCAACAGGAGTAAATCACATTGATGTAGAATCAATTCCAACCATATCGTTAAAGGGAGATAAAATACTTGATGATGTTTGGTCAACTGCAGAACATACTCTATATTTAATATTATCAATAGTTAGAGGAAAACATGAACTTCATGATAAAACTTTGGGTATCATTGGATATGGAAGATTAGGTAAAATGGTTGAGAAACTTTGTAAACCATTATTTAAAAAAATTATAACTATAGATAAAAAATCCAAAATATCAGAACTTTCTGAATTTTACAAAGATAGTGATGTTGTTTCAATTCATATGGATTTAAATCCAAACACAGAAAATTTAATTACTAATGATTTTTTAAGTTTTTTCAGTAAAAGTATTTATTTAATTAATACTGCACGAGGTGAGATTGTAAATGAACATGATATAAAACATTTATTATCAGTTGGTAGAATTAAAGGATATGCTACTGATGTATTACAATCAGAATATACTAAAGAAAAATCTATATTTGATGGTGTAGAAAATGTAATCGTTACACCACACATTGCTGGAACATCACCAGAAGCACAAGAAAAAACATATAAACGAGTATTGGAGAAATATGAAAATAATAGCTGAATTATGTCAAAATCATAATGGTGATATGGATTTATTAGAAACTATGGTTAAAGATGCAGTACTTAATGGTGCAGATATTTGTAAAATTCAATCAATTAAATCGGATTCACTTACTAAACGAGAAGAGTATGAATCATTCAGAAAATACTCGGATGAATATCAAAGATTTAAATCATTAGAATTAAGTTTTGATGATGAGAAAAAGTTTGTTGAAATTTGTAGAGAAAATAAAATTGAACCAATGACAACTATTTTTTCTCCAGATGATTATGATTATTTTAATTCATTGGGATACGATTATTTAAAACTTAGTGGTTATTCTATGAAGGCATTTGATTATGGTTTGAAGTTAGATAAATTTAATTTTAAATATTTGATATTCTCTACTTCAAGTTTAACTTTAAGTGAGATAAAAGAATGTATTAAGAATTTAAAACGAGTAGATTTTACTATGTTACATTGTATTTGTATTTATCCAACACCATTTGAAAAATCAAATTTACAGAACATAAATTATTATAAACAATTACATAATAGTATTGGGTTAAGTGACCATTCAAATCCATACGAAGATAATTTATTAAGTAGTAAGTTAGGAATTTTTCAAGGTATTGATGTGTTGGAAAGACATTTTACTATATTGGGTAAAGATGAAACACGAGATGGTAAAGTATCAATTACACCAGATATGTTATTTGAATTAAAAAGATTTGGTAATTTAAGTAAAGATAAACAATATGAAGAATTAAATGAATTTACTGATGAACAAAAATTTAATCACAACTATTATAGAGGAAGATTTAAATGATATTACTTTGTAATGGAGATAGTTGGACACAAGGTGATTCACCAGCACAAGATATAAATTGGGGAGCATCACAAACTTTAGATTGGTATGATATAATACCTAATTTTGGTGAACCAAGCATAGAAGCTTCTGATAGAGTCTTATATAAGTTTTATGATAGTGAAGTCTGGCCAAAAGTATTAGGAAAAAAACTTGGGGTTGAAACTTGGAATTGTGGTAAATTGGGTGTAAGTATTGATAGAATTGTAAGAAGTACGATACGCTCAGTAGAATATTTAGAATCACTTGGTAAAAAAGATTTGTTTGTTGTAATTGGTTTAACATCATTAACAAGGTTTAGTAATATAATGATAGACTTGAAAAAGAAAAAATTAGTATATGAAGACCTACATCTGATTGATAAAAGACTGAAAGGTGTTTCTGATATTGATATTTTAAGTTACCAACATTTAAATAATATCATTCATATACAGAATTATCTTAAAATGAAAAATATACCTTATTTAATTTTTAACGCCTTCGATGATGGTATGGAAAAAGATTTAAAAAAAATAAAATTATATGATTCCATAGATTTAAATAATATTTATAATAGAGATTTCAAACCACATTTTAGAAATTTTATTTCAGAAAAATTTAATACTAACTGGACAAATAAAGCAGGCCAAGCTTGGTTAGCGGGCCCGAATGAATATTTTGTAACTGCCCATCCAACAGATAAATCACATATTGAGTGGGGAAAACAATTATATAAATATATTAAGGAGAATTACGATGTTTAAAAAAATAAAACAATGGTTTCAAGATTGGAAACAAAAAAGAAAACTAAAGAAAAAACTTGAAGCTCTGAAAAAAAGAGACCCATTTATTTACAAATGAGTGAAAAAGAATTTTTTGAAGAGTTATTTCCATTTACACCAAATTATTTAAGTATAGATAAATTTGATATAGAAGTTACAGAACCATTAGAATATTGGGATAAACCACGAACTGAAGAAGAAGGTCCAGTTTGTGAGTGTGTAGGTGAGAATACAAACAAAGCGTTGTTTGAATATTTTATGAAATTACTTAAACAAGGTATTAATTTACCAATTTATATAAATAGTAAAAATCAAATAATGGATGGGTGGCATAGATATCACGCATACTATTATTCTGGTATTACTATCATTCCAGTATATCGTAATAAATTATGGAGAAATAATGGATTTTGTTGGAAAAAAGGTATAGAAGGTAAGAGAAGATTACGATTGAAAACTTGGTAAATTCATATTTATAAGTGTATAATTACATAGGAAATGTCCAAAAAATGATTAAATTGAAAGATTTATTAGAAGTTAGTACCACAGGAAAAACCAAAAATTCAGAAGAACTTGGTGGATACAAAGGGTTTGTCAAAGAAGAAGATTTTGATAAATATAAAAAGTATATGGGAAGAAAGGCACCTAAAGGTAGTGTAATAGTTGAGGGTGTTCAAGATAAAGGTATCTTTAAAGCCGTTTTTCTTGCAGGTGGACCAGGTAGTGGTAAGACCAGAGCAGCAAGGTGGATATTCGGTATACCTGATAAATTTAATATCAGTATGAGTGGTATGAAAATGGTTAATTCCGATAAAGATTTGAAATATTTATTAAAGAAATATGGATTTGGTACTGATTTAGATAAAATGCCAGATGATTTATTTTCACATTTAACAGGAACAGCAAAAGATTTAACAAGTAAACCATCAGATGTAGATAGTGGGTTGAGAAAGTTTGCTAAAGAACTTACTAAAGAAAGAATGAGATTATACCAACAAGGTAAAATAGGTATGATTATTGATGGTACAGGACATGATTTTGGTAAGATACATAAAATGAAAACTGAGTTAGAGGCAGATGGATACGATACTTATATGGTATTGGTTAATACAACATTAGAAGTTGCACAAAAAAGAAATCAGTTAAGAGATAGAATATTACCACCAGAATTATTAAAACGAAGTTGGACGGATGTTCAAAAGAATATTGGTTCATTTCAGGCATTATTTAAAAACAATTTCGTCGTAGTGGATAATTCAAAACACTTGGACGATAAACAAGCGGAGAAGAAATTTGTTCCATTGGTTTCAAAGGTTGTTAGGAAATTTGCTAACAGTCCTATCAAAAATAAAATCGCACTCAGATGGGTTGCGAAACAAAAATTACTTAGGAGAAAATAATATGTTAACGACATTTGATGAAATTATAGAAGTAACTTTACATCACGAGGGTGGATATGTTCACGACCCAAATGATTTAGGCGGAGAGACGAATTTTGGAATTGCGAAAAGATTCTATCCTGATGTGGATATTAAGAACCTTACAGAAGATGGTGCTAAAGAAATCTACAAAAGAGATTATTGGGATAAGAATAAGGTAGATGAACTTGATGACCAATTAAAACATATCTTTTTTGATATGTGTGTGAATCAAGGTAGAGGAACTGCCGTAAAGATTTTACAACGAGCATGTAATGCCAAGGGTGCAGATTTGGCCATTGATGGTGGATTCGGGCCAGGCACTAAAGGTGCAATAGAAACTTACAAACCATCATTAGAAAGAGTTCGTTGTTACAGATTAAAACATTACTATGATATAGTAAATAAAAGACCAGAACAAGAAAGATTCTTGTTTGGATGGTTTAAAAGAGCATTATCAGTTTAAGGAGATAAAACATGGCATACAATAGTAACCCAGTTCAAGGTTCTTTCGTAGATAGAACAAAATCGATTGATAGACCAAATAGCTATCAATCAGTTTATAAAACTGTCGGTCCTTCAGAAGTATTTTGGTCTACTGGTTCAGAAGCAAACACAGCATTTATGTTGCAAGCAGGTAGTAAATACAAAGTACAAGGGGCAGATGGAAGTGGTGCTATAACAGCAGGATTAGTTGCGGGTACATTATATCCAATAGGACTTTCTTATGTTAGTTGTAGTTCTACAGATACTATCCATTTGATTAGATAATTAATGGCTGGAGATTGTTACGCAGCAAATGGAAGATGGATGATTGGTCAAGATGATTCTTACCGATTGGTTCATGGTGTCGCAATCTTAGCAACAGATGGAAAACCATTTGGACATTGTTGGATTGAAAAAGGAAATCAGATTTTAGATTTCAGTAATGGTAAAAAAATAAGGTTGAGTAAAAAGAAGTATTATGAATTAGGTGGAATACCAGTTAAAGGACATAAACTTTATAAATACAAATACTTAGAGGCTGCAAAATTAATGGTTAAATATGAACATTGGGGGCCTTGGGAATCTAAACCACCGAGATAAATTATGATTACATTAAAAAACGCATTTAAAAATAGAAATAAGATAATGAAAGAAATTTCATCAGGACATATATCTACTGCTGATGAGGGTGAATCTGATACACATTATCTTCCTCCTGGTGAAGAACGAGTATTAGGAATGGATATGAATAAACCTGAACCCTGGTATGAACGAGGTGGTTATCAACAATTGGATTTTCCTACGGCGGATGCTATGGTAGATGAAGATGATGATAGTCAATCACAAGTTAAGGCAACTAAGACAGTTACTAAAACAGGTGTTAAATATACTGGATTTAAAAATGATGTTGCTGGTTGGGATAAGTGGGGACATAAAGATTTTTCAACAGATTTTACTTTTGATGAATTAATGGCTCACTATGGAGAAGACTTTGTAGAATCACCAGGAAAGGGAAGTGTGGACAAATGAGAACATTTCATATAGATGAACCGAGAGAAATCGGTAAGAAAAAATTAAAAATGACTTCAAGAGATAAATCAGAACTTAAAGATGATTTAACTGAAAGAGTTGTGAAAAAGAAGATACGAGAAATAATTAAACAAGAGTTAAAGAAATGAATAAATTAACAGAATGGTTAACTAAACCACTTCTTGAGGGTGTTGAACTTGATATAGATGTTGGTGATACTGTCTTGATGGGTAGATTTAAAAATAAACCAGTTAAAGTTAAATCTATTGATTGGAATGAAAAAGGTGATTTACTTATCAATAATCGTCCTGCTCTAAAATTCAGAAAAATGAAATCTGATAAAAAATTATTACCAACACGAAAACCTGGTAAAGATTCAGTTTCTCCCGATGCAGATATGAGAGGTGCAGAGAATGAACAATTAAATTTACCAAACTATATGAGAAATACTGCACCAGTTCCAGATTCACAATGGGATGGTGAACATATAGTTAACAAAGGTAAAAAGGGAAAACTTAAAGAGAATAAAATATCATTAAGGGTTCCAGGTGATATTAAAGGGTTATATAGATTATTTAAGAAAAATAGAAAGAAATTATATATCGTAGGTGGTGCAGTTCGTGATGCAATTCTTGGTAAAAGTCCAAAAGATTTTGATTTGGCTACAGATGCAAAACCAGATGAGGTATTAAAAATTGCAAAACAAGGTGGATTTAAAACAATTGAAGTTGGTAAAAAGTTTGGTGTTGTAATTGTGGGTGGACATGAAATTGCTACATTCAGAAAAGATATTGGAAAGGGCAGAAGACCTCAGGCAGTAGATTTTTCAGATATACAAGGTGATGTTAATCGTAGAGATTTAACAATTAATTCGTTATTTTATGATATAGAAAAAAATGAAGTTGTAGATTTAACAGGTGGATTAAAAGATTTAAAGGCAAAAATTGTAAAAACGGTCGGAAATCCAAAACAAAGATTTGATGAAGACCCATTAAGAAAATTAAGAGCATTAAGATTTCAAGCAACCATCGGTGGGAAAATGGATAAACAAACAGAGATTGCTTTATTGAAGAATCCAAGTTTAAAGGGTGTTAGTGGAGAAAGAATTAGAGAAGAGTTTGTAAAATCAATCATTAAAGCAAAATCACCAAAAATGTATATGGAAGCAAATGATAAGTTTGGATTTACAAAACAAATATTTCCAGGTTTAAAAGTATCAAAACCTTATCCAAATATAAATGATTATCAAGTATTTATGGGAATAATTTTAAGAAAGAACGAACCACAAAAAATTGGTAAAATTTTAAACAAATTAAAATATTCATCAAAAGAAGCAATTAATGTTATGTTTTTAAATTTATTACAAAACTTTAATGGTAATAACATTTATATGTATAAAAAATATCAAGAGAAAGCATCACTATCACCAAGACAGATTATTTTATTTGGTAAGTTAATAGGAAAAGATTTTAAGAAGTTTGTTAATTTTAAACTATCAGTAAAGGGTACAGAATTTGTTGGATTAAAAGGTCATGAAATTGGTAAGGCAATTAGAAATAAAGAGGCAGAATTATATAATGAAAATGTAGTTCCATCACCAAGTAGAAAAGGTATTAATAAAAACAAAACTGATAAATTGAGTGGTTATAAAAAAGTTGAAGAATTATTAACAAGTGAAGATATTACATTAACACCAGCCCATTTAGATTTATTAAGAACCAGTTATGATGCTATTAGGTATTTTAAAGTAGGAAGTCCAGCATATAGAAAATTAGTTAAATTTTTAGATAAACAATCAGATAAAACTTTAAAACAATTATCAAATGCTAAAATAAATATTTTATCAAAGTTGGCAACAAGTAAATTAAAAAATGAAAATGTTAATGAACAAAAAGAAATTAAAAAAATAGTTGGTGTTTATGGTGGAAGATTTCAACCATTCGGACCACATCATAAAAAAACTTACGAGTGGTTAAAGAAACAAGTAGATGAAGCATATATCACTACTTCAAATATCAAAAAACCACCAAGACATCCAATGAACTTTAAAGAAAAAGTTCGACATATATCAAAGATGGGTGTTCCCGCAAATCGTATCATACAAGAAAAATCACCATATATAGCATCAAATGTAATTAAAAAGTATGATAAAGATACTACAGCAATTATTTATATATTTGGTAAAAAAGATGCTGGTAGATTAAAAGGTGGTAAGTATTTTCAAGATTATAAAAAGAATAAAAATAATTTAGAACCAGCCTGGAAACATGGATATGTTTTAGAAGCACCGCATGTTAGTATGAATATAGGTGGGAAAGAAATTTCAGGAACTACAATGAGAAATATTTTAGGTTCACCTAAGATTGATGAAAAGAATAGGCCTAAAGTATTTAAAAAATTATTTGGTTACTTCAATCAAGGTAACTATAATATGATGACAAACAAATTTAAAAAGTTATTTGAATTTTATAATAAACCATCAGTAAAAAATATACTAAAAGAAGTAAGTGCACTTGGAGCACACTTTGATGCAGGTATATTAGATGATGAGGGATTATACGATTTCTTTAATTCATTCGGTGATTATAAACGAGTATCACCAAAACACGCAGAAATATTAGCATGGCAAGTAATTGGTGATATTGTAAATTATGAAAGAGCAACAGACCCTGCATATGATTTTCAATATGTACAAGATAGAGTAGATACAGTCACATTCGGTAAAACAATAAATCAACAAACATCAAACGAAGATAGTGTTGATAATCCATATCCAAAATACAGAGCACATATGACAAATATGGCAAAGTTATTGGGATGGGAAATTGTTAAATTCTTTGGTAAACCTACAAGTAAGATTGGTGATTCACATACATTTGATATGAAAGATAGCACAAAAGGTATAGATAAAATTAAAAAAGTACAAGAGGGATTTGTAAAGGATGTTAGTTTATTATTAGAGGGTGGAGCATACGGACATATGAATCATCCATTTGATGATAATAATCTTACATTTTCAGACTTGAAACAGATAGTTATTAATGGGTTAGGTGGAAAGTTAGATAGAGAAGATGGTGTTACAGAGAAACTTGATGGACAGAATTTAATGGTAAGTTGGGTTGATGGTAAGTTAAGAGCAGCTCGTAACAAAGGTCATTTAAAAAATCATGGTAAAACTGCACCTACTACGAGTGGTATAAAGAGTATGTTTAGTGGTAGAGGTGAAATTGAAAAGGCTTTTGTTGGTGCAATGAAAAGTTTAGAAAAGGCCATTGGTAGTTTAAGTGATAAACAAAAAGAAAAAGTTTTTGGAAATGGTAGTAAATGGATGAACTTAGAGGTTATGTATCCTAAAACAGCAAATATAATTGATTATGATATAGCAGAAATAGTATTTCATGGAACATTAGAATATGATGAAAGTGGTAAAGCAATAGGACAACCAAAAGATAGTGCTCGTATGTTAGCTGGTATGATAAAACAAATGAATCAACATATACAAAAGATGTTTAGAATTGGAAAACCTAATTTTTTACAAGTTCCAAAACACCAAGATTTTGGTAAGATGAAAAATAAATTTTTAGGTAAATTAAAGAAATTACAATCACAATATCGTTTAAAAGATAGTGATAAGTTGGGTGATTATCATCAGGCATATTGGAGAGAATATGTATTCAATGCATCTAAACAATTTAAATTTAGTTTAAAACCAGACCAATTTGTTAAGTTGGTTAATCGTTGGGCATATTTTGATAAGTCTTATAAGATACCACAAATTAAAAAAGATTTTGGTAGTAATCCAAAATTTTTAGATTGGATTTTATCTACTGATAAATATGACCACCAAAAGATTTGGAAAGATAATATAAAACCATTTGAGATACTATTCTTTGAAGTTGGTGTAGAAATATTAAAAAACATACAAGGATTTATTGCAGCATCACCAGAAGTTGCAACACAAAAAATTAGAAAAGAAGTTATCAAAGCTTTAAATGATTTAAAAAGTGGTGGTAATGTAGAAAAATTAAAAAAATTAAAAATACAAATAGAAAAACTAAACGCAATCGGTGGGTTGAATGCAATAGTTCCAAGTGAAGGTATAGTATTTAAATACAAAGGTAAAATATACAAATTCACAGGAGCATTCGCACCAATCAATCAGATATTGGGTTCAATTAAGTTTGGGTAAGGAGAGTTATAATGGCTGGATATAGTAAGGATATGGAAAGACAAAATAAGGCATTAAAAGATTTAATGACTACAGGAAAACATGAAAAAGATTATGTTCAAGTAGGATACGAAGGTAAGAAAGATAAAGGTCAAGGTGGTAAAACTCGTGAGGGTAAAATGACAGAAATTATGAAATCTGTCAGAATGCCTTGGTTTTGTCCTAATTGTAAAAAAGCAATGAAGAAAAAACTTGATACAAAGTTTTGGAGAACAAAAGGACATTGTTTTGATTGTCAAATAGAACTTGAGAACAAAATGAGAATAGAGGGTACTTATGATAATTACGCTAAAACATTAATTAATGGTAATAAAAGGGCATACCTAAAAGATTTAAAACAAAGTATTGATGAGTTTGAACAAACAGAGGGTAAGGCAGAATTTTTTAATCAAGTAGGTATTAATGCTCCAGAACTTGAAAAAGAGAAATGGGAGATGGGAGAAGAACAATTTGAAAAAATAGTTGATGAGGCCAGAGAATATATAACTAAATTAGAGGATGCCATTGATGAAGAATCAAAAGAACTTGATACTCCCTGAAACTATTATTATAGATATAATGGCAATGACCGCACAACTTGGGGATGTTGCACTTGATTATCATAAAAAAATTGGAAATACTAATACAAAAGAAATAATTAGGGTATATCACAGAATTATTGAAAAGTTAATGAATTTGGATGAATATGATGAAGATGAACAAAGAGTATCATTAGAAGATATTTGTAAAAAATACAAAATAAAACTACCAACACAAGGGAGACAAACATGAGTGGGATTATCGATTTCATAATGAATCTATTTTTTGGCGGAAAGAAAAAAGAAGAAGTCAAAAAGTTAGATAAGGCAATTAAATCAAAAAATATAGAGGTTAAAGAACTTGAAAAAGAAGTAGAAGTTCTTCAATCTAAGAAAAGAGTAAACAAAAAAGCAGTAGCAAAAATTAAAAGAAAAGTTACTAATACTAAAAAACAAATACTTGCAGCAGAAGAAGTATCAAAAACTAACGATGTTGATGAAGCTGTAAAATATTTGAAGAAATTTAGTAAGTAGAGTATATTTATATATATGAGATACTTAATATACATATTATTTATTGGTTTGTTATTTGGACAAGATGTTAAAACTTACACCTTTACAGAGGAAGAAGTTCTTGGATTCACTAACAAAATCAAAGAATTAGAGTTAAAAGATAGTTTGCATGTATCTTTAGTAATGGATTTAGAAACACAAATTCGATTATTAGAAGATAATTCAAAATCTGATTCATTGATTATTGATTTTAGAACACAACAACTTCAGTTACAAGAGGAAACAATTAATTTATATAAGGAAAAAGTTAAAGTAGTAAAACCTAAATGGCACGAAAACAAATGGTTATGGTTTGTTTATGGTGTTGGGGCTACGGCAATTTCAGTTAATCTTGCAGGACAATTAGCAGACTAATGGCAGAACAACTAAAAGATGTAATCAAACAAGAATATGTAAAATGTGCACAAGACCCTGCATATTTTATGAAAAAATATTGTATGATTCAACACCCGATTAAAGGTAAAATACCTTTTGATTTATATGATTTTCAAGAAAAGACCATAGGTGAATTTCAAGAAAATAGATTCAATATAATATTGAAAGCAAGACAATTAGGTATTTCAACTTTAACTGCTGGATATTCTTTATGGATGATGACATTTCATCAAGATAAGAATGTATTGGTTATTGCTACTAAACAAGAAGTTGCTAAAAACTTGGTAACAAAAGTTCGTGTGATGCATGCAAACTTACCAAGTTGGTTGAAACAGAAATGTGTTGAAGATAATAAATTGAATCTTAGATATATTAATGGTTCACAAATTAAAGCAGTTTCATCAGGACCAGAAGCTGCTCGTTCTGAAGCTCTATCATTATTGATATTGGATGAGGCAGCATTTATTGATAAGATTGATGATATATGGACTGCATCACAACAAACACTAACTACTGGTGGTAGTTGTATTGCACTTTCTACACCAAACGGAGTTGGTAATTGGTTCCACAAAACTTGGGTAGATGCTGAAGAAGGTCGTGGAATGTTTAATTTTATGAAATTACATTGGACTGTACATCCTGATAGAGACCAAACTTGGAGAGATGAACAAGATGGATTATTAGGTGTTCAAAGTGCAGCACAAGAATGTGATTGTGATTTTATTACTTCTGGAACTTCAGTAATTGATGGTGTTATTTTGGAACAATGTAGAAAGACCATGGTTAGAGAACCATTAGAAAAAAGAGGTATAGATAATAATATTTGGATTTGGGAACCACCAAACTACACAAAAGATTATGTAGTATGTGCTGACGTTAGTAGAGGAGATTCTTCAGACTATTCTGCATTTCATGTTATTGATGTAGAGAAAGTAGAACAAGTTGCAGAGTATAAAGGTAGGATGAGTACTAAAGATTTTGGTAACTTATTGGTGAGTATTTCAACAGAATATAACGATGCTTTACTAATTATAGAAAACAACAACATTGGTTGGGCAGCAATACAACAAGTAATTGATAGAGATTATCAGAACTTATTTTATACAAGTAAAGATTTACAATATGTTGATGTTCAACATCAGTTGAATAATCGACATAGGGCACAAGAAAAGAATATGGTGGCGGGATTTAGTACCACTGCCAGAACAAGACCTTTAATTATTGCTAAATTAGAGGAATATTTTAGAGATGAAAGTGTAGTGGTTCATAGTAATCGTTTGGTTGATGAACTATTTACTTTTATTTATCTAAATAACAGAGCAGAAGCAATGGCTGGATACAATGATGATTTAGTTATGAGCTTCGCTATTGGACTTTGGATTCGTGATACGGCATTACGATTACGAACTGAAGGTATTGAGTTAACAAAAAAAACTCTTAGCAGTATAGAACTTGATGGTATGTATGTACCATCAGAAAAAACAAACGATTCCTGGGAATGGGAAGTAGATAAAAAGAAAGAGTCATTGGAATGGCTCTTATAAGTGAGGTAAAAAATGGCTGATAAAACATTATTTGGTCGGTTAAGACGATTATTTTCAACAAATGTAATTGTAAGAAATGTAGGTGGTAGAAAATTAAAAATCGCCGATACAGACCAAGTACAACGACAAATGAAAACACATCTTGTAGATAGATTTTCTAAACTACATAGTGGATTAGATTTAGTGAATAGTGGATATTCCACATTTGCTCAATTACAAGCCGCAAGATTAGGTTTATTTAAAGATTATGAAAGTATGGAAGCAGATTCAATTATTGCTTCTGCGATGGATATATATGCGGATGAATCAACAATGAAAAATCCATACGGAGAAGTATTGGAAATTCAAAGTGATGATAATAATATTAAAGATATTTTACATAATTTATTTTATGATATCATGAATTTAGAATTCAATTTATGGCCTTGGGTTCGTAACTTAGCAAAGTATGGAGACCATTTTTTATACTTGGATGTACAAGAAAAATATGGAATTACAAATGTTGTTCCTATGTCGCCGTATGAGTTGGTTCGTTCAGAAGGAGAAGACCCGGACAATCCATATTATGTAAAATTTTATTTAGAATCAGTTGAAAGTGCTCATCCTTATTTTGCTCGTTCAACTACTAATAAAAGAATTGAATTTGAAAACTTTCAAATTGCACACTTTAGATTAGCAAACGATAGTAATCTTTTACCTTATGGTAAATCAATGTTAGAAAGTGCAAGAAAAGTTTGGAAACAAGTTACATTGATGGAAGATGCTATGTTGATTCATAGAATCATGAGAGCACCTGAAAAGAGAGTATTTAAAATTGATATAGGAAATATACCACCAAATGAAGTTGATAACTATATGCAAAAAATTATCAACAAAATGAAGAAAACACCATTCATTGATGAAGCAAGTGGTGATTATAATTTGAAGTTCAATATTCAGAACTTAACAGAAGATTTCTTTATGCCAGTTCGTGGTGGAGATAGTGGAACACAAGTTGATTCACTACCTGGAATGCAATATGAAACTACAGATGACATTGAGTATTTAAAAAATCGTATGTTGGCAGCACTTCATGTTCCAAAAGCATTCTTAGGATATGAAGAATCACTTGGTAGTAAAGCAACACTTGCAGCAGAAGATGTAAGATTTGCAAGAACTATCGAAAGAATACAAAGAATTATAGTTAGTGAATTAACAAAGATTGCAGTTGTTCATTTATATGCACAAGGATATACAGATTCAGAATTAGTTAATTTTGAATTAAAACTAACAAATCCATCTACAATTTATGAACAAGAGAAGATTGAATTGTGGAGTAATAAAGTAAATCTTGCAAGAGATATGAAAGATAACTCACTATTACCACAAGATTGGATTTATAAAAATATTTTTAATTTCTCAAATGATAACATTAAAGATATTGAAAAAGATTTGGTTCAAGACCAGAAACAGAAGTTTAGATTTTCACAAATTGAACAAGAAGGTAACGACCCAGCAGATAGTGGTGAATCAGTAGGAACACCAAGTGATTTGGCAACCATTGGAACGACCGCAGATGGAGTTGTAGAACCTCCAGAAACTGCAGCAGGTTCTATGTGGGATATGGGGGGAGCACCAGAAGGTGGATTTGAAGGAGCTGGAAGACCAAAAGAAGTAAGTAAATATGATAAGGATGGTAGTGCTAGAGGTAGAGACCCATTGGGTAAAAAACGACCTCAAATGGCATTAGCCCATTATGATGCACTCAAAAAATCTTTTGGTAGTAAAGCTAAAGAAATTTTGAGTGAAGCAAGTGTAACTGAAGACATATCAGAGGAATATAAGGATTATACAGATGACAAATAACTTATTATTTGAAGTTTTTATATTTATATATGGTATGAATTTGTAAAAATATGGAGTATTGAATGTCGTCCCAGAAGAAACACAATAAAATAAAAAATACGGGTATATTATTTGAATTATTGACCCGTCAAATCACAGTCGATGTCATGAATGACTCTAAAAATTCACCATCAATTAAGATTCTTAAAGAATTTTTTAATTCAAAGACTCAATTGGGTAAAGAATATGAACTTTATAAGGTTCTTTTAGAGAAAAAGTATTCAAAATCTGAACAAGCGACTATACTAATTGAGGCGGTTATTAAAAATCGTAGAAAATTATCAAATAGTAGATTAAAAAATGAAAAATATAATTTAATTAAAACAATTAAAGAATCTTATGATGCAACTGATTTCTTTAATACAAGAATTCCAAATTATAAAATACTTGCATCAATATATAATTTGTTTGAGTTAGAATCAACAAAACTCAAACTTGGTCCAGTAGAAGAAACTGATAGTATGATTACAATCCACGAAAATATAAATAAAAGGGATGGTTCTCATATTAAAATTAAAAAAGATAATTTTATATCAGAAGATAAAGACCTAAGATTACTTACATATCAATTATTAGTTGATAAATTTAATGAAAAATATAGCACTTTGAATGAAAATCAGAAGAATCTATTAAGAGAATACATTAACAATCTATCTAATACTAACTCTTTACGAGAATTCATAGATGCTGAGGTTACTAAAGTTAAATCAATTTTATCTAAACATTTAAATAAAGTAGATGATAAGATTACTAAAATAAAATTAACTGAGGCAATAACACATACAGATACTGCAACAGGTGGTAATCATGTAAAAGATTCTCATGTAGTTTCTTTAATGAGATACTATGAATTAATTAAGGAGTTAGAAAATGTCCACAAAAATAAGTAAAACTAAATTCACAGAAATGATTCGTTCTCTTATAAAAAGAGAGATTGCAGAAGCTTCAACTACTGCAACAGCAGGTGGGGAATATGATACACCAAACGCATTTCAATCTAAAGGTAAAGAGAAAAGAAAGAAAATCGCACAACAAGGAACAGATTTTAAAATTGTAGAGGCTAAATTTGCAGTTGAATTTGAACTTGGTGGTTCACCAGCAGCTGGTGGTGCAAATGCAGTTATTGTTGTGGATGCGGCAGGAGCTTCTCAAGCAAAATCTTTAGTATCTAAACAATTAAAACGAGGTTTAAAATCAATTATAGGTGTAAAAAGAGTTCAACCAGCATTTGGTAAACAAATGGATAAGAAACTTGAATCAGTAAATGAGGGTAGATATCATGAGTGGAGAAATGATGATTCTATGACACCAAAACAAAAAATTGGAAGAGCCATGAGAGAGGTAAGAAAATCTCTTGGTGATTTAAACAAGATGGTTGAGATGTGTGTTAGATTAAAAAATGAAACAAAGGTAGATACAAGAACTTATTGGAAATCTACTAATAGAGCATTAACAAAAATTTCAGAACGATTAGTTAAAATTGCTAATAAAGTTGGAAAATTACAATGATACAGAATGACAAATATTTAAAAGAATCAATTGATATACTGAACAGAAAGTTCGGTGAACCATTACCTACTCTTGAAGATACTATGAAAGCCCATAAATTAAAAAAAGAAGGTGGGCCAGGAAGTGGACCAAAGAAGGGTGGTGCAAAAGATAGAGATTGGACTGGAGATACTGATGGTGAAGGTGATTATGTAGGTGAAGGTGGGCCAGGAAGTGGACCAAAACCTAAACCAGGTGGTGCAAAAGATATCGAAAAGAAGATGAGTAAGGCAGCAGATGATGCAAATGCTAAAATGGATAGAGCTGAAAAAGAAATGGAAAGAAAAGCAAAAGAACAGGCATTTAAAGATATGGAAAAAGAATTTGGTAAGAATGAATCTGCAAATATAAATGAAAGACTTACACCACAAGAACAAAAACTATTTATGATAGTTGGTATAAGAATGATGAAAAAGGCTCGTTGGTATGGAAAGAGATATAATACAGCTTTAGCTGAAACCATTAGGAGACTTTTAGGTGGTATGCAATGGATAGATAATATTCTGAGTGCACCAAAGAAAGACCAAGCGTTTTTGGAAAAAGGGGAAAAATATTGGCCAACAAACAAGTATAGTAAAAGAGCTCTTATAGGTATGGGAGAGGCCTTTAGTAAGATGAAAAAGTTTGAACAGAAAAATTTTGTAATAGATTTAATAAGTTTTGGAAACTGGAAAAAGTTAAAGAAAACCCAACCAGATACACTTGATAATATGGTAAAAAAATATGGTAAACATCCTTTGAAAGAAGGTCCAGATGATAAGAGGGCAGCAAAATCACAAATAGGAAAAATTGCAAAACTTGAACAAAACTTTAGAAAAGAGATGTTTAAATTAGAACAAATTCTTTTACAAGACCCAAGAACTGAAAATAAAAAAGCAGCAAAAGATTTAAAAGTATCATATAGAAAAAATATAACTCAATTTATGAGAGATATAGTTTTGATGACAAAAAGGATGAAATAGAATGAATAAAAATTTAATAGTAGATTATTTACCTTTTGAAATTTCAAGAGAGAGTATTACTGAATCATTAAAAGAAAATGATGGTAAGTTAGTAGTAAAGGGAGTTCTACAAAGAGCTAATGCAAAAAATCAAAATGGTAGAGTATATCCAACAGAAATACTTCAAAGAGAAGCAAAAGTTTATCATGAGAATTTCATTCAACAAAAAAGAGCATTGGGTGAATTAGACCATCCAGATAGTTCAGTAGTGAATTTATCAAATGTATCTCATAATATTACAGAAATGCATTGGGAAGGTGATAATCTATTAGGGACAGTAGAAATTCTTACCACACCAAGTGGAAATATTCTTAGAGAGTTATTCAAAAATGGAATCAGACTCGGTATTAGTTCTCGTGGTATGGGTTCAGTTGAGACTGTAGTTGAAGGTCCTGAAGGCCCGGCACAAAAAGTTGGAGATGACTTTGAGTTAATTGCCTTTGATTTCGTTTCAAATCCATCTACACATGGTGCATTCATGTATCCATTAAGTGAGGGAGTTGAACCAACACAAGGTAGAACTTGTGGTGTTTATTGTAAAGCTGAAGATATAATTAACCATATTATTCGAGGAGAGTAAGATGCCCGCTAAATCAGTAGCACAACAAAGATTTATGGGAATGGTTCATGCACTTCAAAAGGGTGATATAAAACCATCTAAAGTTTCTGGTAAAGTAAAGGATGTAGCAAAATCTATGAAAAAGAAAGATACTAAAGATTTTGCATCCACTAAACATAAAAATAAACCATATAAAGTAAAGAAAGAAGTTGTAAGAAAACTTCGTGAAATTATTCGTCAAGAAGTAGAAAGTTGTGGATATACTATGTCGGCAGAGAATCCTAAAAGAAAATTAAAATCACCAGGTGGAACTGGTCCAGAAGATAGAGATTTAAAAGTTGAAGGTCAAAGAGCAACTAAAGGTTTCAAAAAGGCATTTAAAGCTCGTAATGATTTTTTCATAGCAATGTCAGACTTCAGAAAAAAGTTAGGTGATATGGGAACAAATCCAAAGATATTTAAATTAGAGAGTGAACTATATAAATTTGAAATGGATTTTCAAAAGAGTTCAGCAAAAATATTAGATTTTATGCAAAGACTTTCAAAGAGTCCTATAACTGAAGCATATGAAATGAGTCCAGCTCAAGAGAAAAATTTAAAATATGCAATTAAATTATACAGAAAAGGTTCAGGAAAATCTATAGAGGCTGAAGTAAGAACAATTGCATATGCATTGAAAAAAGGTAAATTTACAAAATCAGCAAAAGAAATAGTTGATACTTTTAACAAATTTAATAAAGCAATCGACAATGTATTAGGTCAACATGAATCAGTAAATGAAGTCAATAGAGTTGCACTTAAAGTTTATATTGACTGGTTTAAAAAAGATGCTAAAAAAGCTAAAGTGACACCACTTGAATACACTAAATATCAAATCAGATATCCAGCTCACTATGGATTAGATAAGAAAACATTAAAAGCTTTACTTAAATATTTTCAAAAGAATGAATCAGTATCAGAAGCAATTGATTATAAAAGAAATACACCAAAGTCTTTAAAGAAAAGTAGGTTCAAACAATTAGATGCACTTGTTCCAAAAGGTAGAGTTAATCAGGTAATGAGTAAATTAAAAAAAGAACTTAGAGGAATTAAAATAACTCATGAAGAAGTTGATTCATATACAAAAGATGGATTAGTAATTTCTAAATTCAAAAAAGAAGATATAAATAAAATTATGGGAATTGTTGACCACGCCGGTGGTTTATTTGAAGCTGTGGTTAAGGTAAATAAAGACCCACATAAAGGAGTGAAAAATACCGCTAAAGGTAAAAAGTTCAATCCATTAAAATTAAAAGGTGAAGATAAAATCAAAGCCTTAGTGTGGAGTGGTTCATATCCACGAGGTAAAGGTAGTTACGAATTAAAAAGAGACCAAGGACAATGGAAATTAAATGTGCATGGTTTGAATAAAAGAGATAGAGGAATGTATGTAGCTCATTTCACAAAGAATACTGGTGTTAAAAGAGCAAATTTATATTATGATGATGTTCATTGGATGGGAAGATACGAATGGTAAAATTAAAAAATATATTACAAGAAAAGAAAGATTTAGATAACAAACATATCGATAAGCTTGAAAAGCTAACTGATAGAAATTATCATACTGAGGCTAGAAAATATCTTGCTAAATTAATTGGTCATAAGAAATTGGTGGAAATGTATGAACATATTGATAAATTACACATTTATTTTAGAGATATTAATGATTTAAAATCAGCTCGTGAAAGATTAGATAAAGAGTTATTTGATAAGGCAAATAGAATGTTTGGTAATTTTAAAGATGTATATAATAGGGGCTTCTAATGATTAAGTTAAAAGACATATTAAACGAAAAAAGCAAAGGCCTTTGGCATAATATACACGCTAAAAGAAAACGAGGTGAGGCACCTGCAAAACCAGGTGATGAAGATTATCCTAAAACTTTAGATATAGATGAAGATGATGACCCTTGTTGGGATGATTATAAACAAATAGGAATGAAAACAAAAAATGGTAAGAAAGTTCCTAATTGTGTTCCTGAATCTTATGATATGTGGACAGAAGATGGTTCTTTTGGATATACTATGGATGGATTAATTGAAGCAGAATATCAAGGAAGAAAAGTAAAACTTGGTAAACCAATGCAAGGTGATGTAAAAAAATTCAAAGTGTATGTAAAGAATGATAAAGGTAATGTTGTTAAAGTTAATTTTGGACAAGGTGGAGATGCAAAAGGTGGAACTATGAGAATTAGAAAATCTAATCCTGAGGCTCGTAAATCATTTAGAGCACGACATAATTGTGATAATCCAGGACCAAGACATAAAGCAAGATATTGGTCTTGTAGGAAGTGGTAATGATTAAATTAAAACCATTAATAAAAGAAGATTGTGGATGTGGTTGTGGTGGATGTGAAACCAAACTAAATGAATCTTTACAATTACCAAATGGAAATAAAATCCAAATGGGTAGAATCTTTACTGGTCAAGGAAAGGCATTTGCAAAAGTAAAGGAAGAATCATTTGAAGAGGCTAAAAATTTTAAACCTGAAAAAAGAAGAAAAGTAAAAAATGGTGAAGTTGAAATAATGAAAGGTAGAGGAAGTAAACAAAAGTGGTTTTATCTAAAGGATAAAAATGATGTTCACAAACTAATAAGACTTGGTAGAAATTATGGTTTCCCTACTGGAATTACAAATAATAATTCAAGAATTGATAAAAGTTTTATCAAAAGGTTGAGTATAAATGAAAGACTTATTGATATAGATAAACAAATGAAAGATGGAACATTTGATGAGAAAAATCCACAAGTACATATTATGGGATATGGTGTAATGAGTTTAAAAAATTTAGGTGAACAACTATCAAAAAAATTTACAGATTTAGCAAAAAGAGCTAAAAAGGGTGAGATAGAAAATGTAGATTCAGTATTAAATAAGAGTGGAGTTTTACAAGGATTTGTAAAGGCATATATGGATGCTAAGAAAGAATTAAAATCATCATCGATGAAAAGAAAAATTACTATGTATAAGAGGAGTAGATAATGCCAAAATATACTAAAGATATGTGGTCACAATGGAAAGATTACAGAGTTGGTGAAGTTAATGATGAATTAACAGAACTATTAGAAATTTTTGAAAAAAAGGGAATTACTGAACTAACCATGCATGGGCCAGGATATTCAAATCCAGAAGCTAAAAAATTTGTAGAACAGGATGTTAAACAAATGGGTAAACACATTAATAAAGCATCACAACAATCTATTAAAATTATGTTAGATGGTGTAAAGGGTGGTAAGTATGATGCTATGGATTTAATTCGTGGTATTAAACAAGGTAAATCGGTAGATACAAGTGTTGGTGTTAGAGATATGTTAAATGTTTTGTGGGGTAAAGTAGAAAATAGATTTAGAAAATATCTTGGTGGTAAAAAACGAGGTTAATGATATTTATATATGAATTAGGAGATTCAAAATGGCTAAAAAGATAAAATTAAAAAATATAATAAAAGAAAACTTTTCACTTGTGGGTGGAGTTGTTAGTATGCCAGCAATTAATAGAGACCAACCATCTTTAACAGGATTAGTTGAAGATATGTATGGTCAATCTGAAAAAGTTCCTGCTAATGAAATAGTAGAAGCAATGAAAGATTTTGGTAGTTTCAGTAAAGTTCTTCAAAAAGAAGAAAATATGAAACAAATTGCTGAAAGATTATCAGATATTGCAACTAAAGCAAAATCATACACATTAAGTGAAACAGAAGATTGGTTTGATAAAGTTACTGTCAATCGTAATATGAAAGAACTTACTAACTTATCTAAACAATTTGGAAAAATCGCACAAGAATCTAATTCTTTACAACAAAGATTAGGTGGATTATATGAAGATATGGGACATGTTCTTGGTAGATATTTCGAATTAGAGGGTGGTGATGAAGACCATCATTGGGATGACCAACAAGATGATAAAGTAAAGGCTGGATTAGAGGGTGATGATGTTCCTGAACCAGAAGAATCAGTAAGAGGTGCTCAAATTAAAGAAGGTGATTATGAAGCATTTTTTCAAAAAGCTTTAGCAAAGTTTGGTGTTAGTTCACCAGATGAACTTGATGATGCAAAGAAAAAAGAACTTTTTAATTATGTAGATGCAAATTATAAAGCAGAAAAAGAAACTGATTAAAATGATAAAATTAAAAAAAATAATTAAAGAATCTCAAGTATGGGAAAGAAACTTTGGAGAGCCACTTCCAGTTTTAGATTGGAATGGTAAAGCTAAAAAAGAAAAAGTTGAGGAAGCAAAAGTTTGTGAAACTTGTGGACACCCATTTGAGAAAAAGAGTAACAAGTAGAGGTTAATTTGATAAAAGTAGATGTCCGAAAAGGACAAAGCGTTGAACACGCACTCAAAATATTCAAGAAAAAAGTAAAACAAAGTGGTTTAATGTTAGAGTTAAGAGAACGCTCTTACTACACAAAACCATCAGTTTTGAAGAGAGAGAAGAAGGGAAAGGCCATTTTGAGGAATAAATACAAAGTTTTAAAAGAAAAAGAACAGAATAACTAAAAAAATACACACTTAGTGTTCGTTTTTTCTAAGTTTTATATATTTATAATTAAAGAAATACACTATCGGGCTTTCCGCCTATCATATAGTGTAACCGAAGAATAATTAATTCTAATTATAGTTCCCAATAACTATACTGAAATCCAATTATGGAGAAATAAAATGGATGATTTACTAAAAGAAGCTATCGCTGATGCTAAAGCCGTTCGTGAAACTGCACTGGCAAACGCAAAGGTAGCACTTGAGGAAGCATTCACACCGCGTTTAAAATCTATGTTATCTAAGAAGATACAACATGAGATGGAAGATGTGCCTGAAGATGATGATTCATTGGAAGAACCAGTAGCTGAAGAAGCTCCACTTGAAGACGAAGACGATGCATTAGTACCGGATGAAGATGAAGGTGGTCCAGACCATGTTAAAGAAGAAGATGATGCAGAAGCACCTGAAGAAGATGATGCAATAGCACCTGAAGAAGATGATGCACCTGCTGATGATAAAGTTTCAGAACAAGAAGATGTCCCAGAAGATGATGCAGTAGCACCTGAAGAAGATGATGCAGTAGCACCTGAAGACGATGAACTTGACCTTGAAGCAATTCTTAGAGAGTTAGAAGAAGAAGATGATGAAGAAGACGGAGTTTCTGAAGAATACAATGAGGATGAAGTTGGTGATGGCGAGGAAGAAGTTCCTGCTGAAGACCAACCTGATGCAAATGTAGCAGAAAACGATGTATCTTCTGATATCGGTAAAGCTGATAACAAAGTAGCTGATAAAGCAAATGATTCTTCTGCAACTGGTGCTCAAGGTCCTGAAGGCGAAGGAAGTGATTCCCCAGCTGGTAAGGAAAATTCTGATGACGAAGTCGTAGATGATTTGAAAGAATCTTCTGATGATTCAATGGCTCCACCAGCTGAAGATGCTGATGTTGATATTGAACAAGAAGACATCGATTTAGAAGAAGTCCTTAAAGCACTTTCTGAAGAAGATGATGCAGAAAAAGAAGATGACGGTGTTGAAGAAAACGCTCAACTCAAGAAAGAAATAAAAGAGCATAGAGATGTTGTGAAATATCTTCGTGCTAAACTTAATGAAGTTAACTTATTAAACGCAAAACTATTGTTCTCGAACAAACTTTTCCGTGCATTTGGTTTAACAAATGAACAGAAAATGAAAGTAGTTGAAACTTTTGATAGAGCTCACAACCTAAGAGAAATCAAGTTGGTTTATTCCACACTTGCTGAATCTTTTCAAGGTCGTAAAGCTGTAGTAAAAGAATCAAAAGGCTCAAGTTCGAAAGCAGTTGCTTCAACTAAACCAAGTAAGAAAGTAATTTCTGAAGGTTCAGATATAAAAGCTCGTTTTCAAAAGTTAGCTAACATACTTTAATTTAAACAATTTAAACTTATTTGGAGACTATAATGAGTAAAAATAACGGAACTATCGAACACTTGATGGAAGATTATAATCCACGTCAATTGCTCGACCAAACTCGCGGTTTAGTCAAGAAATGGGAACCAACAGGCCTTTTAGAAGGCATGGAAAAAGAACATGAAGTCAATGGAATGGCTGTTCTTCTTGAAAACCAGGCTCGTCAATTAATTGATGAGGCTTCAAGAACAGGCACATCTGCAAACTCAGAAGAGTGGTCAGGTGTTGCACTTCCATTAGTTCGTAGAATCTTTGGTGAATTAGCTGCACAAGAATTTGTGTCAGTTCAACCAATGAATCTACCTTCTGGTCTTATTTTCTATCTTGATTTCAAATACGGTACAGCTCAAACAGGCAATCACACAGAAAACTCTGATGTTCATGGTAACACCAGTGGTTCAGGTGATGCTTCTGGCGGTTTATACGGAGCTGGTAAATTTGGATATTCAATTAACGACCAAACATCTGATGCACTAACTATTGGTGCAGCAGTTGCTGACAATGCGTTCACAACTGCATCAGTTTCTTGGGCAAATGTTGATTGGGAACCAGACTTATCAAGTTCAGTAGCAACTGGTCACATGGCTGATAACGGTCTTGTAAAAATAACTGTCGACGGAACTAATGATTTAGCTAACCACGACCCTGAAGGCATCCGTGCTTTCGCTATTAGTGGTTCAGGTATTGATGCGTTCTATCCAGCATATACTACAAGAGATGATTCATCTACGGATATATCATTTATTTGTTTGAAATCACAAGCTGCAGTACCAACAGGTATTGTTGTGAAATATCACAAAGAAGCTGCTAACAATTACACTCGTGGTGATTTTGAAGCAACTTCAACCCAGATTGACGCAAACCCAGAAACAGATATCGACATTCCTGAATTAGATATCGCATTGAAATCTATTCCAATTATAGCAAAAACTCGTAAATTGAAAGCTGTTTGGACTCCTGAGCTCGCTCAAGACCTTAACGCTTATCATAGTGTTGATGCTGAAGCGGAATTAACTGCACTTTTAAGTGAGTATATTTCAATGGAAATCGATTTAGAAATTCTTGATATGCTGTTTGTTAACGCAATCGCTAAGACCGAATATTGGTCAGCAAGAGTAGGATATGAATATGATTCAGCATCTTCACTCTTTTCACAATCAAGTGGCGAATCTAACGCTTACACTAAAGGAACTTGGTTCCAAACTCTTGGTAACAAGATACAATCAGTTTCTAACGCAATCCATCAGAAAACTCTTCGTGGTGGTGCTAACTTCTTGGTGGTTTCACCAGAAACAGCAACCATTATCGAAAGTATTCCTGGATACGCTGCCGATACTGCAGGTGAAGCAACAGAGAAACAATTCGCAATGGGCGTACAAAAAGTAGGGGCACTTAATAACAGATACACTGTCTATAAAAACCCATACATGCAGGATAACAACATCTTAGTTGGTTTCAGAGGAAGTAATTTCTTAGAAACAGGTGCTGTTTATGCTCCATATGTACCATTAATCATGACACCGCTTGTTTACGACCCTAAAAACTTTACACCGCGTAAAGGAGTAATGACTCGTTACGCTAAGAAGATGGTTAGACCTGAATTCTATGGTAAAGTTGTCGTAGCAGATGTAAACTATGTATAATAGTTGACATTTACGTCATAGTGGTGTTTTTTAATACCACATTCTTGAAAAGGGGATATCATTTTTGGTATCCCTTTTTCGTGCTCCTGATATTTATTATTGATATAATTCGCGAATTAGTTAGTTTTTTAGGAGAAAAATATGGCTCAAGAACCAATCTGGCCAGGTAGTGGTTCAGCAGTTAGTGGAAATACACCATTTGGATTTTACGATGATGATTCAGTATTCCAAACAGATGCACCAAAGTTTGCAACATGGTGTGCTAAACGATTAGGTTATCCAATAACAGCTGTAGAATTACAAGATACACAATTATATACTTGTTTTGAAGAAAGTATTACAGAATATTCTGCACAAGTTAATCAATTTAATATAAAAGATAATCTTTTAAGTTTAAAAGGACAATCAACAAGTTCTAATTTAACACATAAAAGGTTATCACATACTATGGGTGAACAGATTTTTATCTCAGAAACTTATGGAAGTGAGGCAGGTGTAGGTGGACAAACGGAAGTTTATAGAAATAAAATTACACTTGTAAGTGGTTCACAAGATTATGATTTAAATTCATTAATTGCCGATGTTAGTGGGAGTGGTGCTATTGAAGTAAAACGAGTTCATTATGATGCAGACCCTGCAATTACAAGATACTTTGACCCATACGCCGGCACAGGACAACAAACAAACAATATGTTAGATGCATTTGGATTTGGTGGTTCATCACCAGCAATTACATTTATGTTACAACCTATATATGCTGATTTACTTAGAGTTCAAGCAATTGAATTCAATGACCAAATTCGAAAATCCGCCTATTCGTTTGAATTAAGAAATAATAAATTAAGAATTTATCCAACTTGGACAGATACAAGTACAGGTTCATTATGGATTGAGTGGAGTAAAGTAAGTGATAGAGATAATGCATTGAGAACAAGATATAGTGGTTCTACAGATACAATATCAGATATTTCAAATGCTCCATTTGATAATATGCAATATACAAGTATTAATCATGTTGGTAAACAATGGATTAGAAAATATGGATTGGCACTTTCAAAAGAGTTATTAGGTATGGTTCGTAGTAAATACGGAACTATTCCTATTCCAAATTCAGATGTTAGTTTAGATGGTGATACTTTAAGAGCAGAAGCAACTGCTGAAAAAGAAATATTAGTAGAACAATTACGAGAAATGTTAGACCAAACAAGTAATAAATCTCTATTAGAAGCCGACAGAGAAGCATCTGAACACTTACAAGAGAAGTTGAAAAAAGTTCCATATCCAATTTATGTAGGATAGAATTATGGCAAGTAGATTTTGGCCAACAAGAGATACCAATTTAGCAAAACGATTCAATGATGAACTTGTAGGAAATCTTAAAGATGGAAAAGATGGAATCATTGGACACGATGTAATATTATATAGAGTTTCAACATATGATACTGAAACTAATATGTATGGTGAATCTGGTGGTGGAAAAGTATATCAAGCAGGAGTTAAGTTATCTTGTATTATTGAGGCAGGAGATTTTGATTGGGAAACAAATGAATTTGGTCCTGATTCAAGACAAGAAGTTCAGTTTCATTTCCAACGAGATATGTTAATCGATGTAGATTTCAGACCAGATATTGGTGATATTGTGAGTTGGAACTTAGGTTATTTTGAAATTATATCAACAAATGAAAACCAATTAGTAGCCGGTGATTATAATAAAAATTGGACTATTAGTTGTTCAGGAACCTTAACACGAATTAATTCTCTTAATATTGAGAAAACGAGGGCATTTTAGTGGCAAGAAGTAAACCATTATCAAGGAAAGCAAGAAGAGATTTAAATTCCATCGCAATGAGGGAAGATTTTAATCGTGCAAATCAGTTAAGAAGAGATAAAGATAAAACAAAAAATATTTCTAATACTCTTATGGATATGGATAGTGCGATTATGTACTATTTCAATGAGGTAATTAAACCGACCGTTGTAGAAAATAAAGAAACGGTCAAGGTTCCAGTTATGTATGCCTCTCCAGAAAGATGGTTTACAATCCAAAAACAAGGTTTCATGAGAGATAAACGACAACAATTAATTACACCAGTAATTGTTTTTCGTAGAACTGGTCTTGAAAGAAACGAAAATATGCCAATGGATAAGTTGGATGCAAATAAACCAAATAACTTTCAAACATTCCAACAAAAATATTCTCAAAGTAATCGTTATGATAAATTTTCAAGAACAATAGGTGCAACACCAAATAAAGAATTATATAATGTAGTTGTTCCAGACCATATGATATTGAATTATGAGTTTACAATTTGGACATCATACATTGAACAAATGAATAAGATAGTTGAACGAGTAAACTATACTGATGGTGCATATTGGGGTGAACCTGGTAAGATGAGATTCAGAAGTAGAATTGAATCCTTTACTGATGCAAGTGAAATGGATGCAGCAGAAAGAATTGTAAAAACTAACTTTAGTGTACAATTAATGGGTTATATTATACCTGAAGAGTTTAATAATATGGTAACCACCCAGAAACAACTTACACCAAAAAGAATTATCATCAATATGGATGTTGAAAAAGATGCAGAAGATTTTGTAGATGTTGAGGGAGATGGTGGAGTATCAGTACAAATGCCAACACCAGATGTATTTTCAATATCAGTATCAAATCCATTAATATTTAACGCAGGTACAGGTGTAACATTAAGTAATGATGGTGCATCTTTTGATGGTTCACAAAGAGTTGAACAAACAATATCAATCGGACAAGATGTTGCAACAACAGCAAATGTAACATTTAATCAAATGAGTGCAAGTGCACTTGTGTTTGGTAATCCAACTACATTTACTTATCAAGGTATTAGTGGTAGTGTTGCAATAACAGGTTCAGTAACTACTACTGGAGATATGACCGTTCAAGGGAATCAAACTATTCAAGGAACACTAACTGCAAAAGAATTCCATTCAACTCTCGTAAGTTCATCTATTATATTTCAAAGTGGTTCAACTAAGTTTGGTGATACCATTGATGATACACATCAATTTACTGGTAGTGTTGATATAAGTGGTTCATTGAATGTTGGTGGGTTTGAAGTTACTGAAGTTTCAAATGATGCAACGCTGGCAGATGAAAGTGCAACTGCAATCGTAACTGAATACGCAGTTGCGAATTATACATCTACGAATGTTGCAGATGAACATACATATCTTAGAAAACAATTTCACAAATTAACTTCAAATATTTTAAGTAGTTCAACTGCTAGTTTCAGTGCAGTTTCAGCATCCGCACCAACTGGTTTGACAGGAACTACTAAAAATGATTTTATATTTTTTGTTAACGGACAATACATGGAACATGATGCACTTAACATTGAACAAAGTGGCAGTTCCTTCTTATTAAAAGTAGATACATCTTCTATTGGATACGAATTAGAAAGTGATGATGAGATATTGAGTATTGGTAAATTTAATTCATAGGAGTTTATCGTGCCAATTTTAAAATTTAAAAACCCATTAGTAATCGAAAGTGGAGCGGGAGTTACACAATCATTTAGTGGTGAATTAGATGGTAATGTAAAACAAGTAAATGCGATTAGTATTGGACAGGAAGTAGAACTTGATTCCAATGTAACTTTCAATGAAGTAACAGGTTCCACTAAATTTGTCATTGGAACACCAACAAATAATTTAGTATTATCCCACCAATCCATATCTGGTTCAAGTGTTAAATTTTATGATGGTACTTTAACCATTAGAGATAACCATGACCATTCAGGTTCATTGACCGTTTTAGGTAATGTTAGTTATGGTAAACTTGAAACTGAACTAACACAATCATCACTTGTATATGAAACTGGTTCACATAAGTTTGGTGATGATAGTGGAGATTCACATTTGTTTACTGGAAGTGTTAATATAACTGGTTCATTAGGATTATTAGGACAAGGATTTAATGAAATTAGTAATGATTCTGCATTCTCAGATGAAAATCCTGAGGCAGTTGTTACTGAACAGGCAGTTGTTGGATTTTTTAGTCCCACATTTGAAACTGCAGATTGGATAAGAAAGAAATTTGCACATACAGGTAGTTTTGTAAACTCAACTACAGCAAGTTTTAACGCAATAACATCTTCAGTAGCAAGTGGAAGTACTACATTAACTGCAACAAGTAAAGAAGATTTTACATTTTTTATAAATGGTATGATAATGGAAAATGATGCCGTAACAATACAACAAAGTGGTTCAATAATGAACTTATTTGTAAATTCAACTTCATTAGGATATACTATTGATAATGATGATAGTATTGTTGGATGGGGAAAATTTAATTCATAAAAAATAGGTATTCCCACATTGGTTTTACCATAAGGTGATATTTATTAGTATGAGAAAAAGACATTGGAAAAATAGAAAAAATAGAAAGTGTCCAGATTGTAGTAGAATGTTAACTTATACGAGAAAGGATAGTTTCGATAGAGCAGTTGGTAACAATAGTGTTTGTAAATCGTGTGCACAGGCAGATAGAAAACTTACATTAAAAACAATTGAGAAAATGAAACAACCAAAATCTATACAACATAAGAAAAAGATTTCGAAATCAATTACAAATTGGTGGGTTGAGAGAAAAGAACAAGAGATAGAATATGGCTTTATTAGACAGCAAACAATTAAATCCTAAGTTTACAGGTTCATTTACCCTTTCAGGTTCAGAACAATCCTTTATTGGTAGTTCTAATTTTACGGGTAGTGTTGGAGTAAGTGGGGATGTTACTGCCTCATCATATAGTGGTGTTTTTGTTGGTGCGTTAAGTAGTTCAGCTCAAATAGCTGACGATATTAGTGGTTCATTTAGTGTAGCAAGTGCGAGTTTCTCTTCAAGAGTAACTTTAACTGAGGCAACTGCAAGTTCATTAGTAACTGCAAGTGGTAGTTTTTCTACAAGGTTAACCACTGCAGAAACTGAATTAGAAAATACTTTAATCTCAAGTTCAGTTCAAATAGCAAGTGATATTACAGGTTCATGGACACCATCAAGTGCATCTTTCTCTACAAGAATTACAACCGCAGAAAGTGAATTAGAAAACACATTAATCTCAAGTTCAGTTCAAATAGCAAGTGATGTTACTGGTTCATGGACACCATCAAGTGCATCCTTTTCTTCAAGAACAACAACTATTGAGGGAAGTGGTGGAATACAAGGAGTAGGTACTTCTAATTCACCAACATTTGCTGGATTAACTGCAACAGGAGATATCACTACAACTGGTGATGTAATTGCTGAAAATTATATTGTTAGTTCTTCGGTTACTTATTTAACACAAAGTTTTTCAAGTGGTAGTACAATATTTGGTGATAGTATAGATGATATGCATCACTTCACAGGAAGTTCAGATTTTTCTGGTTCAATAACTGCAACAAGTCCAGAAACAGGTTCAACCACTATAATTGCAACTAATATGCAAAATGGATACCCAACATCTAATTTTTGGGGAGAAAATTTAGAGGGAAGTTATTTTAATAACTTTGATAATACAACTCATGTGAGTGAAATTTTAAGATTTATGTCGGGAGTATTAAGTTCATCATTAGATGTTGCTGATGCCTCACCAAACGCAAAAACTTGGGCAAGTTTAACTACAAGTGAAAATAATAAAGGTAGTACTGATAGTGTGGATGGATATTTACCACAAAGTTATAATGATTCAAATGCAACATTAAAATATTTAGTTACTAAGAATTGGATATCACAGGGTGCACCAGCATTTAATTCAATTTCAGTATATCATGATAATGGACCAACTTACTATGTAGATTTTGATTCAGTAGTAAATGATGCTAATTTAGTAACGGTCAGTTCATCAGCAGATGCTCAATTATTTGGATTGGGTGGATTAACAAGTGGAACTGCAACTCAATTTGATACAAGAATATGTGCAACACAATCGTTTAGTGATACAGGAAGTATTACAACACCAACAACTGCATCAAATACTTTTACAACTCAATCACAATTTGATGTATCAATGACATCATTTGGAACTTCAAATGGTGTATCATTAGCAAAAATTAATACAACACAACCAGCAGTTATTCCAGCAGCATATCAAGATGGAAAGTTTGTAAATTTTGGTGGACAAAATATGAGTGGTTCTTTAACAAGAAGATTTAGTGGTTCATTACATGATGCATTTAATGATTTTACAAGTGTATCTGCAAGTGGATATTATAGTATTCAATCAAAAGTTGGTATAGCAACAGGTTCAGGTAATTATTCATATAAAAATGGAACTACTCAAACACACTTTTTTGCACCAGTTGACCAAATAGAAACTGATATTGGTAGTAATACATTAGGAATTACAAGTGTAACACAAAGTTATTTAAGTGCAACATCAAGAAGTTTAAGTGGGGCTCCTTATTTAGTAGGTGCAACTTATCATTTAAGTGCATCAGTTCATGGATTGTTTGACCCATTATATGCAGCATCATCAACATTAGTAGATGATAATATAGGTTCAGTTGGTGTTGGTTCAGTAGCAGCATCATCTGGTGTAGATGGATTAAGTACAAGTGGTGGAACAATACAAACTTCAAATGCAGTATTTACTAATTCAGGTTCATCACCAACACTTAGAGGAACAAGTGTAGTTCCAACAAGAACGGATATTTATAAACACAATGCAATTTATACATTAAGTGGAACTACAGGTGAGAATGTAAATCAAAGTGGTGTAAGTGATTCAACATTTACAGTCGGTATTCGTGGTAGAAATAGAGCAAGTTCTCGTTCCACATTAGCAACTTACACCTATTTTTATCATACAGGTAGTTCATTTGGGCAACCTGCAGATAGTGGTTCAATGGCAGTATATCAGAGAACACAAGGATATGATGGTGGTAGTTTGGCAGGAACAAGTGAGGCATTTACTGGAGAAGATTTTAGAATAGTATTAGATAACAATGTAGTAGGATTTAATGGAACTGGTTGGACAACAACTTTCGCATTAAATCAATTAGGTAACTATGATTTACAAGTTAAACCAGGATTTTTAGTAGACCCAGGTGGAACATATGGATATTGGTATCCAACAAATCATGGAACAGGAACTTACAAATATTATGTTAGAAGATTCCAAACAAGTGGAACAAAAACAAGTATGACACTTGATATTGGAAAAACATTAGTTAATTGGAATGCTGCAACAAGCAATAGTGCGGCAGTTGGATTAATATTTAAATCTGCGGCAAGTGGTAGTGGTGCAAATAGTGTTCAAAGTGTTTGTAGAATATATGACCCAAGTGCATTAACAGATAACTTAATAGAGGGTAGTGTAAGTGCAGATAATTTTAAAAATCCATTCACATCAGATATAAATCTATATGGAAATACAGGTGGAAGTAAGAGTAGCACCGAATATACTATTCCAATTAGAAATGCTGATGGAATGTATTTAGATGATAGTGATAATGAAGTGTATGTTATTGTGAGGTATAGAGGTACTTTCACACCAGTAACATCAATAAGTTTAGGATTTAGTTAGATATGGGATTAATTGATTCAGGTTCAAAATCGAATAGATTACTCGCGAGTAGAAGATTTACGAGTACAGATTTAAATACTTCACAAGAAGCATTTACTGAAGTATTAGATTTACAATCGTCCGAAATCTATACTCAAGGTACATCAATTACTTCAAGTGGATTACCATATAGTGGTAGTGCACATAGTGGTAATTACCATACTGTCAAGGGTGATAATATATCGAAATTTTGGTATAGATTTAGGTTAACTAAATCAAATGTTGATTCTGATGTTTGGTTTTTCATATCACCAACGGGAAGTGCAACTGGTGTAACACCGCAGTTGATTCAAGATGGACAACAAACTAATTTTATATCACCTAAGTATTCAATTGTATCACTTGCTAACGCAACTGCAGAAGATAGTCCTCCTGGATATGGTATTAAAGTATTTAAATCTACATCAATGGATAGTGCTTCTCTTGATAGTGGTGATGTAGTATCTGGTAATGATTATCAGTTTGATTATAAAACTGGTGTATTACAATTTAATGATAACAAACCAAGTTCAAGTGATATAATTTATATGAGTGCTTACCAATATGTTGGTAAAACACTTGAAACAGGATTAAAAGTTGATGGGGATATTGAAGTTACAGGAAATGTTAGTGGAAGTGGAACAACTTCTACAGGTTCATTTGCATATATTCATGGTTCAGGAAACTTATATGTAGCTGGTGAGGGTGAATTTGGTGGTTCATTAACCTTTGGTGGTGATGCAATTACTATTACATCAGATTATAGTTCAAGTTTAATTCCTGCAAATAGTGATGAGTTTAATTTAGGTAGTGAATCAAAGAAATGGGATACATTATTTTTAAGTGGTTCAGTATCCGCAAGTGGAGGTCCACATTGGTTAGATTCTGATTCCACTATAAACATTGATGCAGGAACACAAATTTCTATTGGAACAGCAAATAGTGGTGTTCCAATTTCAATAGGACATACTACATCTGAAGTTACCATTAATGATAATTTGACTATTACTGGTAATCTTGATGTTGTGGGTTCATTAACAACAATTGAATCTTCAAATGTAAGAGTAGCAGATAGATTTTTACAACTTGCAAGTGGTTCAACAAGTGGAGATGGTGGTATAATTGTAACTACAGGTGCAAATGGAGTTGGAACAGCTCTTGGATATGATGATAGTGCAAAAAGATGGTCATTAACTAAAGAAGATGACACCGCAGAAGATGCAACATCAATAACACCAAGACAATATGTTGTGAGTGTTAGTGGTTCAGCAGCAGACCCAAGTGGAAATCCAAGTGATTTCGGTTCAGCAGCTGGTGATAGAATTGGAATGATACATATTAATACTTCTACGGGAGACATTTTTATATTTTCGTAACGATTATTTGAAAAGTTAATAATTATCTATAGTAGATAAATAACTTATTGGCCTTGTGTGGCAACAAGGAAGTGGGCTTGAAAAAGTAACCAACCATAAGGAGATAAAATAGATGCCGAATTGGAAAAAAGTAGTAGTTTCGGGTTCAAATGCCGAACTAAATCAAGTAACAGCTAGTTATTTCACTGGTGATGGTTCAGCTTTAACAAATTTAGCTGGTTCACCGATTGAAAATTACTATAGTGCAAGTGATAATAGAGTTATCACATCACTTAATAGTAGCACAGTCCATTCAGAACAAAATTTAATCTTTAATGGTAGTCAATTACAGATAACAGGTTCTTTAGATTCAAGTGGTAAATTACAAGAAGAAGGTGTGGCAGTAACCGATACTGCATTAGCATTTAGTATAGTGTTTGGAGGCTAATATATGGCAAATACATTTAAAAACGCAGCAACAGGTTCAAGTACAGATATTGTTCCTTTATATACATGTCCAAGTTCAACAACTGCAGTGATTCACGCAGTATATGTTAGTAATGTGGATGGAACAAATGATGCAACTATTAATTTAAGCGTTAGTGGAAGTTCCACTTTTAACGATAGGAAATATTTATTAAAGACAGTTAATGTTCCCGCAGATTCAACTGTCATTGTAGAAAAACCAATTAATTTGGCAGCGGGGGATAAATTAGAAACTCAAGCATCAAGTGATAATGACCTTGATGTGTTCGCAAGTATATTGGAGATTACCTAATGGGTGATTTTTCAACAATAGGAAGAATTGGTAAAACTATTCTTCCCGATGGGGCGGAAGTAACAGGTTCATTTAAAGTTGGACAACCAGGTGAATCTAATTTTCATATTGAAAATATAGATTTCTTTACTTTACTGGAAGATGCAGTAGTAATAGGAGAGGTTGGAAATACTTTTGAAAGTTTTGAGTTTGTTAGAGATAGTAATAACGAAATAGTGTTATCAAGTTAGGAATAAAAAATGGCAAAACAACATAGTGCATTAACAGGAAATGAATTACATAATCCGAAAGGTATAGGTTCAGAATCCACAGGTTCATTATTAATTTTATCACAATCTTTAAGTGCTATATCAGCAAGTGGACACATAGTTCCATCTGCAGATAACACTTATAATTTAGGTTCATCAACACAAAGATTTAAAGATGTAAATTTTGCAGGAAGTATAGGTAATGTAAGTGGTTCAACAATAAGTGGTTCATCATTACATATTGAAGGTGATGGTAAAGTTACAGGTGATTTTACAATTGGTGGAGACATTACAATTGGAGATGCCGATAGTGATTCAATAAGTATTAATGCAGATTTAACTTCTAATTTAATACCAAACGCAGATAACACATATGATTTAGGTAGTTCAGCAAAACAATGGAAAGACATTTATATAAATGGAACAGGTTATATTGATACATTTGATGCTGTAACTTCTACAGGAATAGTTAGTGGTTCAGCAGTTTACGGAACCATATTAGGACAAAATAGAACTGATGGTTTAAAAACAATAACCATCGAAGCAAATTCAATTATAAACCAAGATTTATCAACGGATGCAGATGCTACATTAGGAACTTTAGCTGTAGGTAATGTAACTTCTACAGGAATAGTAAAGGCAGCAGGTGTATTAAGTGGTAGTTCAGATGCATTCTTCGGACAATACGGAGTTTCATACATAAGTGCATCAAATGGTAGTTTACAAGCTACAAATTATATAAGTGGTTCTGAAGTAAAGGCTCCAACAGGAACTTTTGGAACTGCAACTATCTCGGCTGGAACAATTACAGGTATTACTGATATTGCTGTGGCAGATGGTGGAACAGGAGCCTCAAGTTTAACTGATGGTGGTGTTCTACTTGGTAGTGGAACAAGTGCGATTACTGCAATGGCAGTACTTAGTGATGGAGAAATGATAGTTGGTGATGGAAGTACAGACCCGGTCGCAGAGAGTGGGGCAACACTTAGAACTTCAATTGGAGTAGGAACAGGTGATAATGTTACATTTACTAATATAACAGGTGCTCAAATTAGTGGTAGTGGAGATGCATTCTTCGGTCAGTATGGAGTAAATTATGTAAGTGCTTCAGTAGGTAATATACAAGCAACAGGCTATGTAAGTGGTTCAGATATAAAAGGTGTAAGTGGAGATTTAGGTTCACTTAGTGTAGGAAATGTTACTTCGACTGGTACTATAACAGGTTCAGCTGTTTATGGAACAACCATTGGACAAAACAGAGTAGATGGTGTAAAAACTATTACAATCGAAGCAAACTCTACAGTCAATCAAGATTTAACAACTGATGCTTCACCAACATTTGCAGGAACTACAAATGGTAATGTTCAAGTAGGTGTTACTGGTGATAATGAAATAGATACATCAGGTGGAAACCTTACTATAGATAGTTCAGGTGGAACAACTACTATTGATGATATATTATCAGTAGCTGATGCAGCAACTTTTGATGGAACAATCACCGCAGGTGGAGCTATATCAACGGCTGGAATACTTAGTGGTAGTTCAGATGCGTTCTTCGGACAATATGGTGTAAGTTATGTAAGTGCATCAAATGGTAGTTTACAAGCAACAAACTACATTAGTGGTTCGGATATTAAAGGTGTGAGTGGTGATTTAGGTTCACTTAGTGTTGGTAATGTAACATCAACAGGAACAATTTCTGGTTCAGCAGTTTATGGTACTACAATAGGACAAAATAGAACTGATGGATTGAAAACTATTACGATAGAAGCGAACTCTATTGTTAACCAAGATGTAACAAGTGATGCAAATGTAGCATTTAACAACATAACATCTACTGGAACCATTAGTGGTTCAGCAGTTTATGGAACAACAATCGGACAGAATAGAACTGATGGATTGAAAACTCTTACTATTGAAAGTAATTCAGTAGTTAACCAAGATTTAAGTTCAGATGCTTCACCTACATTTGGTGGATTAACTTCTACAGGAAATGTGTTTGTTCAAGGTGATATAACAGCAGAAAATATTATTGTAAGTTCTTCAGTAACCCACACAACACAAAGTTTTTCAAGTGGTTCAACCATATTTGGTGATACCATTGATGATACACATAGATTTACAGGTTCAGTATTTTTCGGAACGGGTTCACTTCAATCAGTTGAACATATTACAGGTAGTGGAGTAATTAGTGGTTCGGAAGTTTATGGTACAACGATTGGACAAAATAGAGTTGATGGTGTAAAGACAATAACCATTGAATCAAACTCAACAATTAACCAAGATGTTACTACAGATGCAAATGTAACATTTAACAATGTAACATCAACAGGGACAGTTAGTGGTTCGGCAGTTTATGGAACCACGATAGGTCAGAACAGAACTGATGGGTTAAAAACAATCACAATAGAAGCAAATTCAATTATAAACCAAGATGTTACATCGGATGCATCACCTACTTTCGCGGGAACAACCGCAGGTAATATTAAAGTTGGAGTAACAGGTGATAATGAATTAGATACTTCAAGTGGTAATTTAACAATAGATTCTGCTGGTGGAACGATAACAATAGATGATATTTTATCAGTTGCAGGAGCAGCAACCTTTGATAGTACAGTACTATCGACTGGAAACCTATCAACCGCAGGTATATTGAGTGGTAGTTCACAAGCATTCTTTGGACAATATGGTGTAAGTTATGTAAGTGCTTCCGCAGGAAGTATTCAAGCAACCAATTATGTAAGTGGTTCGGAAGTAAAGGCACCTACAGGAACATTTGGAACAATAGGAGCGTTTACAGCGGGTGGAGCAATAGATTTCGATAATCAGAATATGACAAATGTTGATATTGATAGTGGTACAATCACAGGAATTACCGACCTTGCAGTAGCAGATGGTGGAACGGGTGCTGGAACATTCACAGATGGTGGAGTTCTATTAGGTAGTGGAACAAGTGCAATTACAGCTATGGCAGCACTTGGTGATGGGGAAATGATTGTTGGAGATGGTTCAACAGACCCAGTCGCAGAAAGTGGAGCAACATTAAGAACAAGTATTGGTGTTGGAACAGGAGATTCACCACAATTTACAGATTTAACTTTAACAGGTGGAGATATTACAATAACAAACGCCGCTACAGATGTAGATTTAAAAGATAATACTACATCAGCATTAACATTTGATGCAGGAGCAGGTGGAACATCAGTATTATCTATTCACACTAATGATTCAGCCGAAGCGGTTGAGGTTCAAGGTGTATTGAAAACATCAGGTATATTAAGTGGTAGTTCAGATGCATTCTTTGGTCAGTATGGTGTAAGTTATGTAAGTGCATCAGCTGGTAGTATTCAGGCAACTAATTATCTTAGTGGTTCAGAATTAAAACTTGGAACTGCACTTTCAGTAGAACAAGGTGGAACAGGTTTAAGAACTATAACTAATGGTGGAATTATGTTGGGAAGTGGAACTGGTAATATAACACCAATAACACTTGGTAACAATGAAATTCTTGTTGGTGATGGTTCAGGTGACCCAAATGCAGAAAGTGGTAATACAGCAAGAACAAGTTTAGGTTTAGGAACTGGTGATTCACCAACATTTACAGGGTTAACATTAAGTGGTGATATTGAAGTTCAAGGTGGAGATATTAATTTAACTAATGGTGAAACCGATATAGATGTAACAGATAATTCAGATTCTGCACTTTCATTCGATGCAAGTGGACAGGCTGGTATATTGGTAATTGATTCTACTGATAATTCTGAGGGTATAAGAGTAACAAGTCTTAAATCATCAGGAATAATTAGTGGTAGTGGTGAAGCATACTTTGGACAATATGGAGTTTCTTATGTAAGTGCATCAGCTGGTAGTTTACAGGCAACAAACTACATTAGTGGTTCGACTGTTAAGGCTGGTGGTGATATAATTGCATACAACTCTTCAGATAGAAGATTAAAAGATAATCTTGAAGTAATTCAAGGTTCATTGGATAAAGTTGGTAAGTTAGCAGGGTATGAATTTGATTGGAATGATAATCAAGATAACTATAAAGGTCATGATTATGGTGTAGTTGCACAAGAAGTTCAAGAAATATTCCCTGAATTAGTATCTGAAAGAGATGGTGGATACTTGGGAGTTAAGTATGAAAAACTTGTTCCAGTATTGATTGAATCAGTTAAAGAACTAAAAGAAAGAGTTGAAGAAATAGAAAAAAATTGTTGTTGTTTGAATAAATAGTTTATATTTATTATAAATAAACAACTTATAAGGAGTTATAAATGGCTAAATCAGAACCTATAAAATTTACTGAAGATGAAGTGAAATCTTTACAAGATTTAAGTACAGATTATCAACAAGTTTTTAGTGATATAGGAAAAAATAGAATAAATAAACTGAGATTACAAAAAGAAATCGAAAACCAAGAACAAATTGAGTTAGAATTAGAGACCAGATTTACTGCTCTTCAAGAAACTGAACAAAAATTGGTTAAAGAGTTCAATGATAAGTATGGCGATGGTGAATTAAATCCAACAACTGGTGTATTTACACCAAATAGTTAATTTTTTTCCTACGCTTTATATCGTTTGAGAATTTAATCTTATATTTATAAACACAAGATATAAATATCTTTTCATTAATTTTTAAGGAGAATAACAATGGCAGAAAGAATAGTATCGCCAGGTGTATTTACTCGTGAAAAGGATTTATCTTTTTTACCACAAGGTATTTCAGAAATAGGGGCAGCAATAATTGGACCGACCGTTAAAGGGCCGGCCTTTGTTCCTACTCAAGTTAATTCATTTTCTGAATTTGAAAATATCTTTGGTGGATTAGATACTCGTTTTTATGTGCCTTACACCGTCCAAGAATATATCAAGAACGCTCCATCGGTAACGATTGTGAGAGTTTTAGGTATCGGGGGATATCAAAATGATGTAATTCGATTAACACTTTCAGGTTCAACTAAGAGTGTTGGAGATAGAGTTGCTGCAGTATTGAAACCTTCTCGAAGTGATGTTAGTTTGGCTCTATCAGGACCAACAAGTGCATCATTAGCAGCAGGAGCAGATTGGGCTGAAGCTACTTTGACAGTAGGTGGAACTCAAAAAACAATTTCATTTAATACTGGTTCAGATAATTTCATCGAGAAAGTATTTGGTACAGACCCACAAACAACAAACACTAATGTTTATGTTTACAAAAGTTTTAAAGACTACGCATCTTCAAATAGTTTTGATGCAAATGTAAGTATGAGTATAGCAAGTGGAAGTGGTGAAGATTTTACACACGATTACAACCACGCAACCACACCATATATTGTTTCACAATTATTAGGTGGTGGTAGAAAGAATCTATTCAAAGTTAATAGTCGTTCACATGGAACGGAAGTTAATAAAGATTTTAAAGTAGCAATCAGAGATTTAACAGCAGCTGGAAAAGTTCCAGGTAGTGATTATGGTTCATTTTCATTACTTGTATTGAAGAACAATCCAAATGAGGTTGATGATGGTGAAGTTTTAGAAGAATTTAGTAACCTTAACTTCGATAAAGATTCAAAAAATTATATAGCACGACAAGTTGGTGACAGATATGTAACAATTGATTCAAATGGTAAACTTACCTACAATGGTGATTATCCAAATAAATCAGTTCATTGTTACATAAGTGATTACGACTCAAACCTTGAGGGTATAGCAGAAGCAGCACTTCCACATGGATTTGCGGCAGCATCTAATCCAAGTTTGGGTACTACTGGTGTTCCAAGTGCTAGTTTCAAAACCGCACAAACAAATACTAATGGTGTATTTGACCAAAATGTTTATTATGGTTGGGATTTCTTACACGATGATAACAAACAATATTTGGCACCACTACCAGCATCAGGTGGTACTGGTAACAATGCAGTATTTAGTTTAGAAAATATGAATGGGCACGCAGATGCAGATACAATCGGTGCTGATACATATGCAAATGGAAGCACAGCACTTTCAGTAACTGCAGCCGCTAAAGCTCAGTTGAAATTTGTTGTTCCATTACAAGGTGGTTTTGATGGTGATAATCCAGGAACTCAAAAGGCAACTGGTAATGATATCACCGCAGCAAACACACAAGGATTTGATATTCAAAGTTCAAGTTCAAGTGGTTCAGTAGCTTATAAAAGAGCTATTAATGCAATCAGTAACCCTGATGAGTTTGATATTAACTTGTTAGTAACTCCTGGAATTATCCATGAGTATCACTCACAAGTAACCAATCACGCAATTAGTAAAGTAGAAGATAGAGCAGATGCATTCTACATTATGGATGGTTCAAGATGGGGCCGTTCAGTAACGAATGCAATATCTGATGTTAATTCATTAGATACAAACTATGCAGCTACTTATTATCCCTGGGTGAAGATAATGGACTCTGATAAAGATAAACCAATGTGGGTTCCACCTTCAGTTGTGATACCTGGTGTAATCAGTTTCACAGATAGTGTAGCACACGAATGGTTCGCACCAGCAGGTTTGAATCGTGGTGGATTGAGTTCAGTATTAGAAGCAAAAACAAGATTAACTCATACGGAAAGAGATGATTTATATACAGACCGTGTTAATCCAATTGCTTCATTCCCTTCACAAGGTGTAGTAGTGTTTGGACAAAAAACTCTACAAGGTAAACCATCAGCACTTGATAGAATCAATGTAAGAAGACTGTTAATCAGACTTCGTAAGTTCATTGCAAGTTCTTCAAGATACTTAGTGTTCGAACAAAACACAGCAGCAACAAGAAACAGATTCTTAGGAATAGTTAATCCATTCTTAGAATCAGTTCAAGCTAATAGTGGATTGTCAGCATTTAAAGTAGTGATGGATGATAGTAACAACACACCAGATGTTGTGGATAGAAATCAAATGGTAGGACAAATCTTTATTCAACCTACAAGAACTGCTGAGTTCATTGTGTTGGATTTTGTAATCCAACCTACAGGAGCAGCTTTTCCTGAGTAATTTTGATTTGGAAAAATGACCTAAAAAGAAAAGCCCCAATTTCGGTTGGGGTTTTTCATGTCCAAAATATTTTTTTTGTTTTTAATTTTCCAAAACTGAGGAAAAAAGTAAAAAGTCGGGTTTACTCAATTTGTTTTTGGGGGAATTTTTTTCTCTATAGAAAAACTTCTAAAAAACTTCGAATAATCAATATAAATTATTGTTGTGTATTTACATATTTTTTAGGTTTATGATATTTATTAATGAATTAGATAACGGCAAAACTATTAGGAGAATATAATGGCCGAAGTATTAGCAGCTGACGAAATATTTTTTACCCCGTTTGAACCTAAAACAAAAAATAGGTTCATCATGTATATAGATGGGATTCCAAGTTATTTTGTAAAAACAGCAAACAGACCACAAATAACTTTTGAAGAAGTTGAATTAAATCATATCAATGTAAAAAGATATGTTAAAGGTAAAGGTACTTGGGAACCTTTAGAAATTACTTTGTATGACCCAATTGTTCCAAGTGGAGCACAAGCCGTTATGGAATGGGTTAGATTACATCATGAATCAGTAACAGGTCGTGATGGATACTCAGATTTTTATAAGAAAGAGATTAAATTTAATCTTTTAGGTCCAGTTGGAGACAAAGTTGAAGAATGGGAATTAAAAGGTGCGTTTATACAAACTGCTAACTTTAATGATTTAGATTTTGCTAATGGAACGGATGTAGCTGATATCAGTTTAACACTTCGTTACGATTACGCAGTTCTATCATTCTAATAGGGGAAAACAATGGGATTTATTGAAATATTCAAAGATGATAACGATTACAATGAAAAATCAATTATAGGTTTCGGAGCATTTGCAACAATGGTATTGTTTGCATTGGTGGATTTAGGTACAGGTATTGCTGGAAAGGAACTCGTGATTAATGATGTTGTTTATAATTCATTTGTCTTTGTAACATTAGGTTCTTTTGGAATTGCAGGAGCAGAGAAAGTACTTGGACCGAAAAAATAATTTACATTTTCAGTAATTTACAAGATAGTTATATAATATATGGTTTTAAATTCAAATTATTTCATAGGAGATAAACATGGCTGATAATCAGTACGCGTTTCCTACTGAAGTTCTGTCTTTACCTTCAAAAGGATTACTATATCCTAAAGATAGTCCATTAAGTAGTGGAACAATAGAAGTCAAATACATGACTGCAAAAGAAGAGGATATT
>VTLG01005763.1_pt1 | contig 43147 bp, 54 predicted proteins | sample 4694571 | NCBI WGS metagenome assembly VTLG01 (sample SAMN12604809, study PRJNA352737) | marine metagenome | biome: ENVO:00000447; feature: ENVO:00000209|ENVO:00000569|ENVO:01000036; material: ENVO:00002151; isolation source: viral sequences binned using virsorter ...
AAGAAGATAAAAGATATTAAGGGTGAAGACCCAGAAGAAATAACTCTTCCTAAGACGGTACCGCAACTTATTAAATTATTGAATGAAGTGTACCCAGAGAAATCACCTGATATTAGAAATGAAGTTAAAGACATTTACTTCCAAGCTGGACAACGAGATGTTGTCCGTTTTATCAACCTACTAAAGGAGAGAGACTCATAATGTGTAGTAGCGATTTAGCTTTTGGCATATTAAATCCAAAGAGAACAGCTAAAAATCTTGGAAGAATGTGGGAAGACACTACCCCAGTAGGAATGATAAAGCGTAGTGCTGATAGAAGAAATAAAGTTAAGGACCAAAATAGAGAAAGAGACGAGCTTAAAGTTTCAAGGAGAGAAGCAAGACGCCAGCGTATAGCAGCGTATGAAGCTCAGAACTCCGGATTAAACATAACGTAGGAGATATTATATATGTGTTTTGGAAGCCCAAAAGTGGCACCGGTTCCAACGCCACCACCAGTACCCGCACCAGTATCATCCCCAGTAGGAGATGAAGTAGCCCCTAGATTAAAAACTGGTGATGATAAATTATCTGAAGAAAAAAGATTAGCCAAAGTTAGAAGAAGAGGAACTAAAAGTTTACAAACGACATCGGGTTTGAATATTCCTACCAGCGGGTCAGGATTAAACATTAGTTAATGGAAAAAAATATTAATATTTCATTCACCCAAGATACAGCGAAAGGACGTTATGAAAAGCTGAAACAAAATAGACAACATCATTTAGAAAGAGCCAGAGAATGTTCTGAGCTCACAATCCCCTCATTAATAACATCGGACGGGCATGGGCCTAGCTCTGAATTATATACCCCATTTCAATCAGTAGGTGCAAGAGGTGTAAACAACCTAGCATCCAAACTCTTATTATTATTACTACCCCCCAATTCACCATTCTTTAGATTAACCATGACTGGCGACTCTAAACAAGAACTGGATGAGAACCCTGAATTAAAATCCGAAGTAGAAAAATCGCTATCCAAAATTGAGCGAGCAGTACACGCTAAGATTGAACAGTTAGCATTAAGAGTATCTGTATTTGAAGCATTAAAACATCTAATAGTATCTGGTAATGTTCTAACATACCTACCTAAAAAAGGAACTATGCGTGTCTATGGTATTACTCAATATGTTTGTAGAAGAGATGAAGAGGGTAATTTATTAGAATTTATTATTAAAGAAACTGTTAGCCCAGCTAATTTAACTGACGAGTCGCGGGCCTTAGTAGGGCGTTCACCTGATTATAAATCAGATGAAGACTGTGAGTTATATACACATGTTTATAGAATAAAACCAGATAGATATTATATTTGTCAAGAAATACATGGTATTAAACTACCAGAATCTATCGGTACTTTTACATCTGATAATATGCCATACCAAGCATTGAGAATGGTGCGTGTGGATGGTGAGAATTATGGGCGTGGGTATGTTGAAGAATTTTTAGGTGATTTAAAATCATTAGAAGGACTGTCTAAATCATTAGTAGAATCAGCCGCCGCAGCCAGTAAGCTAGTCTTTATGGTTAGGCCTAATTCAGTTACACGCAAGAAGGATTTAGCGATGACTAGAAATGGTGATATTATCACTGGCCAAAGAGATGACGTAACTGTGTTACAGTCTGAGAAGCAGTACGATTTACAAATTGTAGAAAAAGCTATTGGGCGATTAGAAGAGCGTATGTCTTATGCATTCTTATTACATACCGCAATACAAAGAGATGCCGAGCGTGTGACAGCACAAGAGATTAGGTATATGGCGGAACAATTAGAAACTAGCATGGGTGGTGTTTATTCATTACTATCACAAGAGTTTCAATTACCGTTAGTACAAGTATTAATGAAGCGTATGGGACAGAATAAAGAAATACCATCACTTCCAAAGAAATCTGTAACGCCAGTTATTGTTACTGGTATTGAAGCGTTAGGTCGCGGGAATGACTTACAGAAATTAAGAGAGTTTATTGCTGAGATTGCTCAACTTGCTCAAATTAATCCACAAATAGCTGGTATGTTAAATCCAAGTGATTTACTTACAAGGATTGCTACTAGTTTAGGAATTGATACCGAAGGATTAGTTAAGAGTGCAGAGGAATTACAACAAGAACAGGAAGAACAACAACAAGCAGCACAGAGTGAACAGATGATGCAAATGGCTGAGAAAGCTGTTGCACCAGCTGTATCTAATATGACTAAACCAAGATAGGAAGGATAAATGGTAGAACAAGTAGAAGTAAAAACAGCCGAAACAACGGCGGAAGAGCCAGAAGCTAAACCAGTATTAAAAGAAGATAGACCGTCAGGTTTACCTGAAAAATTTGAGTCGGTTGAAGCAATGGCAAAGTCTTATGCTGAATTAGAAACCAAATTAGGACAAAAACCAGAAGCATCCACAGAAGAAGCTAAACCTGAAGCTAAAGGTGATTTAGCAATAGCTGAAAAAGCTGTTGAATCAGCTGGGCTAGATATGGAATCTCTTAATACAGAGTATGCCACTGAAGGTAAATTAGGTGAAGAATCTTATGAAAAGCTAGAGAACGCTGGTATATCTAAAGAAGTAGTGGACCAGTTTATTGCTGGACAACAAGCTATTGCCGATAAAACCGCCGGAGAAATTAGAAGTTTAGTAGGTGGTGATGATGAATATGGGATGTTAATGACATGGGCTAAAGATAATTTATCTGAAGCTGAAGTAACCGCATATAATAATGCTGTTAATAGTAAAGATATTGAGACTGTTAAATTAGCAGTCACTGGATTAAGCTCACGTTATCAAGCAGCTGAAGGTAAAGAACCTTCATTAGTTAAAGGGACAGCAAATGCTACAGGCGACAGTGGTTATACATCATGGGCTCAGGTTACGAAAGCTATGGCCGATGAAAGATACTCAAAAGACCCAGCATATCAAGCTGAAGTAAAAACTAAAATAGCTAATAGTAATTTATGAAAAAGAAAAAGAAGTATCCACCAAAAAAGAAGTATTGATGGCTGTGCTACCTTAAATAGGTGGCAGCCGCTTACACAGTAAAACTTGACCTCTTGCGGGAGACAATCTTGCTGGCACTTGTGAAAGCTTTTTAACTTTACATAGGAGACAATAAGATGGCAGCATCTACACCGGTTTCCGTCGGTAAAGTGAATCAAGCTGGCTCAGAAGACGCTCTGTTTCTGAAAGTTTTTGCGGGAGAAGTTTTAACAACTTTCGAAAGAACATCAGTAACAACAGGACAAGAGTTAGTGAGAAGCATCTCATCTGGTAAATCAGCTACCTTCCCAGTAATGGGTAGGGTTGCAGCAGCTTACCATACACCGGGTGCGGAAATCACAGGCAACGACGTAAACCACAACGAAAGAGTCATTACTATTAATGACTTATTAGTATCAAGTGTGTTCCTTAGCAACATTGAAGAAGCTAAGAACCACTGGGATGTAAGAAGTGCTTATTCTACAGAAATTGGAAGAGCTTTGGCTTTCCAAAAAGATAAGCATGTACTACAAACTATTGGTCTAGCATCATTGGCATCAGCTAACGTTGATGACACTGGTCATGGAGCTGGAACAACTTTAACTAACACAGACATTGCACATGCTACCGATGCAACCGCAGCTAATGCGTTCATCGATTCATTGTTTGATGCAGCAAAGAGTTTGGATAACAACTACGTACCTTCTGAAGGTCGTGTTTGTTTCTTAGACCCTGAGATGTATTACAAACTAGCTAATGCAACCAATGCAATTAACGTTGACTTTAGTGGTCAAGGTTCTATTGCAGAAGGCACAGTACGTAAAATAGCGGGTATTGAATTAAGACCATGCCCTCATTTTATAAAGACAAACATTAACTCAGCACCGGGACAAGGTTCAGCTACACAAGGTGGTTCAGCACCTCAACAAGTAAACCTTACCAACTATGAGGGACTTGTATGTCACCCAAGTGCTGTGGGTACAGTGAAATTAATGGACCTAGCGGTTGAGTCAGAATATGACATCAGACGTCAAGGCACATTAATGGTCGCAAAATACGCAATGGGTCACGGCTACTTGCGTCCGGAAGCGGCTGTAGGCATTAAAGAAGCGTAAGTAATTACCTTCATTAATCTTATGATTGAGAGCATCTTAACGGGTGCTCTCTTTCTTTTTAAGGACTATTATGACAACTCAAATAACCCCGACTACTGAACTACAAGCAGTCAATACTATGCTCTCCGCTATCGGAGAAGCACCAGTAAACTCTATCAGTGGTACGAATAATGTAGATGTATCTGTCGCTAAAAATATTCTTGATGAAACCAGCTTATCTATTCAAAGTGAGGGGTGGAATTTCAACACTGAATATAATGTGACTTATACAAAAGATACTGATAATAAAATACCCCTTCCTTCCAACGCTGTGCAAGCAGACTCCAATTCACAATATCGAGATAGAAATGTAGTTATCCGTAATGGATATTTATATGACTTAGATAATCATTCCGATGTATTCACATCTAGTGTTGTTACCCCTACTGTAGATGTAGTGTTAATACAACAATTTGAACATCTTCCTGAATATGCAAGACGCTATATAGCTATTAAAGCCGCTAGACGTTTTGCAGCAAGATTCATTGGAGATGCTGGTTTAGCTGAATTGATGCAAGTAGATGAACAGGAAGCTTATAATAATTTTAAACAATCAGATAGCCGTAGTGAAGATAATAATATCTTAGATGGTGATTCTGATACATATTCTATTATCAATAGGCCACGTAGAAGGTCGTATTAATGGCTGTTGTATCTCAGTCTATCCCCAATTTTCTGAATGGTATAAGTCAGCAAACCCCTACTCAACGTGGTATCAATCAAGGTACTGAACAAATTAATTTACAAAATGATATAGTAAACGGATTAAGCAAAAGGCCCCCTTTAGAATACATAGCTACTTTAGATGGAACTAATGTGTATCCTAATAAGTCTAAAATATGGAACATACAGCGTGATGAAAATAATAAATATATTTGTGTACTTTATAACGGTGGAATAAAAGTATTTGATTTAGCGGGTGTTGAAAAGACAGTTAGTTTTCCGGATGGTACTTCTTATCTAGTTTCCACAAACCCTAAAGAAGATTTTAAATTAGTTAATATAGCTGATTATACTTTTATAGCTAACAAATCTATAGTACCGGAAGACCACGCCAGCTCATCAGCAGCGAAAGTAGAAGAATTTTATATTAACTTTTTAGTAACAAATTTTGGTAGAGAGTACCAAATTAAATTAACACATCCAGATTTAGCGTACGGCATTAATGCTGTACTACAAATGCCAGATGGTAGTGATGCGGACCATGATACAGATTTTAGAGATACTGGAAAGTTAATAGATATATTTCTTAAAGGGACATCAAGTGCATATTGGAATGCATCTTCAAGTATGGTCTTTAATTTAAACAGGGCTGATACAGGAGCATCTTTAAGTACATCACAAGGATTGGGAACATACTCAGCAGTTACAGCAGAGTTTACTTTCACACAATATAACTCATCTTTACATTGTGCTGTTGTTGATGGTAATGCCGCATACACTGTAAACACGGTGGATGGTGGTGGTAACAATGAGATGTATTCTATAAGAGATGAGATAGCAGATTTTACTAAGCTACCATATTTTGGTAAAACAGGAACAAAGATTAAAGTAACTGGTAAAGTAGATGATACCGCTTCAGATTACTGGGTTGAATACTCTGGTAATGGAGTGTGGACTGAGTGTATAGCACCAGCTACTAACAGAGGGCTGGATAATACCAAAATGCCACATGCTTTAATTAATAATAATGATGGCACATTTACATTTAGACAACAAACTTATACAGAAAGAGGGGCTGGAGATGAAGACACTAACCCTGACCCCACATTTGTAGATAGGGCTATACAGAATTTAACTTTTTATAAAAATAGATTAGGAATATTGTCTGGAGAAAACTTAATACTTTCAGGAAACGCTGATTACTTTAATTTCTTTGGGACAACAGTGGTGCAAGTGTTAGACACTGACCCAATAGATATAGCAGCATCAGGCAATAGAGTTAACACATTAAAGAACTCAATATCATTTAATGAAACATTATTATTATTCTCAGATACCGCTCAATATAAATTAGCATCGTCTGGTGAAGCAATATCACCTACCACAGCTGTCTTAAATGAGGTATCTACCTTTTCACATGATGATGGAGTACAACCAGTAAGCTCAGGGCAGTATGCATATTTTGCTCAAAGGCGAAATAATAATACCGCTATTAGAGAATATTATTCTGATAATGATACTTTAACAAATGATGGGTTGGATATAACAGTCGCCGTACAAAAGTTATTACCAACTAATGCTTATCAAATAATAAGTAATAGCACAGAAGATGTATTGATGGTGCTATGTTCAGATACCGCTGATTCTCAATCAGCCCCTTATGCTACTGGCTCAAATGTCACAGCTACTAATGCAGATACTATATATTTATATAAATATTTCTTTGATAAAGGAGAAAAAGTACAAACCGCGTGGTCTAAATGGACTTTCACTGGTGTTAAAATATTAGGTGGGATGACAGACCGTAGTTATGTGTACTTATTTGTGGCTGAAGGAAAGACTACAAAATTATTTAAAATAGATTTACAAAATTTAGATGATGCCACTATTGGATTCAATGTTCATTTAGATTTAAGAAAAACTGTGACTGGGACATATTCTTCAGGAACTGGATTAACAACATTAACTAGCCCGTATGGGTATAAAACTGGATTGATTGCGGTTGATGCTTCTACTGGGGCTAATTATGCTCTTACAGATGCCGCTAATGCAACTTGCACAATTACAGTTACAGATGCACTCAATATTGCTGTCGGAACTACTCTTACATTCACGGACAATGCTGGTGTTTCTACAACAATGACAGGGACAGCAACAAACCCAACTACTAATCCAAATGAATTTAGTGTAGGGGTAGATGCCGCATCTACAGCAGATAATATTGCTGTCGGAGCGGGTGGTGTTCTTGGTATTAATGCTTTAGCGGGATATTCAGCTCCTAATCCGGCATCAAATGTAATTACAGTTACAAGAGCAGTGGCCGGAGCTTCAAATTTAACTGTGACTTCTTCTGACCCTGTGAGATTAGCTGTTACAAATTTTGTTACTCCCGCAACTACTTTTACTCTAGTGGGGAATCACACTAATTTAATTATAGGGGTTCCTTATGAGTCTAAATACACTCTATCACCTCAATATGTAAGAGAGAATACTGGTAGAGGATTAATGGCTGTTACTTCTGGACGATATCAGATAAGAACCATTTCTTTTGATTATGAAAATACAGGATTCTTCACTGTTGAAGTGACCCCTGAAAACAGGGACATGTACACCACAGTTATGAATGGTTATGTTGTTGGTTTCTCAGGTTCGGTGGATAACCCAGCAATTTCATCAGGTACTCTAGTGGTACCAGTACAAAGTAAAAATACACAGTTTGTTTTAGATATAAAAAGTAGCTCACACTTACCGATGTTTATTCCTAGTGCGGAAGTGGAAGGATTTTATCACAGACGTTCTAAGAGAATTTAATGGCATATGTAAGAAGGGCAATAATGGCGGATGTAGCTCAATTATCACATAAGATACGCAAAGCTGACAGAGATGAAATAAAAGCATCGGATAATGTAGCACCGTCAGAAGCACTGTTAGCACCTTTTCACTATAAGGAAGCTATAACTTTTTCTGTAATTGGTACAGATGAAGAGCATGTAATAGCTATGTTTGGCTCAGTGCCATCCCCTGAAAAAGGATATGGAGTAGCTTGGTTGTTATCAAGTGAAGAACTTTTTAATTATAAAAAAGAATTTATAAAACAATGCCCTAAATGGATAAAAGAATTAGGAGAACCTTATACATACATATATAATTTTGTAGATGTTAGAAATACGAAAACTTTAAAATGGTTGAAGTATTTAGGTTTTGAACAAATAGAAACAGTCAATAACTATGGTTATGAAAAAAGACCATTTATATTAATAACAAAGGAGATGTAATAACACATGTGTGGAGTACCTGAAGCACTGGCGGTCCTACAAATAGGACAGTCAATCATGGGCTATCAAAGCCAGAAGAAGCAAGCCCAAATGCAAGAAGCGGCTAATGCTACTACCGCTAGGAACGCTAATACCTCTCATAATTATAATCTATCTTTAATTGAAAAAGAGAGAGGAACCGCCGCTAGAGAAAAAGCTTTAGAACAGTTTAAGATAGATAAAGAGACAGAAAAGGAAGAAGCTAAATTACTTAATGCTGGCTATGGTAATCCATTTAGAATAGTGCAAGATTTAGGGGGACAAGCAGACCTTCAATGGTTAGATTTAGAAAATGACTTTATGGCTGATATGAATGAATTAATGGGACAAGAGTATAATTCTTATGCTCAATTACAAAGAACGTATAACCATCTAGCACCAGTAGTGTATCCAAATCCATTAGCAGCTACACTTCAAGCTGGAACAGCTGTTGGTTCATACTTAATGGTTCCAGCGGGGGACCGTTCGTTTTTACAAGGATATGGTAAAGACGCTATAAAACCAAAGGAAATAGACTAACATGGCATATAAATCAAGAGTAACCAAAAAGTACCCAAGTGCTAGTTTCTTCGGTGGGCCCTCTATTCCTAGAAAGAATGAACTCACTGACTTAGTAACAGCTTTAAGTGATGTCACACCAAAACTGGCAAATATAGGTTCTGAGTATATGAAAAGTATTAAAGATACCGCAACTGTAAAAATGGAAGAACTGTATGCCAGTGGTAAAAAGACAGAGGATATTCAAAAAGAAATTTTAGATGGAGTACATCCTGAGTTATCAGAGAAATACGCTCAATCAGCTGTTGAGGTCCAACATGGTAAATTTACAGCCCAAGACACTATTAATAAAATAATTGCTAATCAAGACACATACAATAGATACACTGTTACTGATGATGATGGAAATGTCACCGCAGACGCACAGAGTTTTAATGACTTTATCAAACCCTTCATACCAGACCTTAGTGGTCAATCTCAATATTATAACAAAGCATTCGCCGCTACTTTTGGTAAATGGAAAGCTGAGAATGAACTTAAAGATGCTGAGATTAGGTCGGCCTATTGGTCTAATCATAAAATATCACAAGCAGCAAATTATATCAGAAATCAAGTTATAACATCTGAAGAGGGAACGAATGGTGTTATTTCTAATTTAGAAAGCTTTAGCATAGAACTTCCAAAGATAGATGGAAAGAAAAATTATTATTTAACTAATGATGAGAAAAATTTAGTGTTATTTAGAACCGCAAAAAACTTTATTGACCAAGCGAGAACAATAGGGGATGTAGATATTGGTTTAGCTATATTATCTTTAGATAGAGGAGAAGGTGTAGGTGGTAATAACTTAGGGTCTTTAGCTAGCAAAGCTACTGATGACGTAAACTCTTTAATAAATGCAGCGTGGTCTAAAAGAGCTACTATAATTAGACAGGATGAATTAAATAGAAAAGTTGAAAATGAAAAGTTAGCTAGAGAAGCCACTACTGATTATTTAAAAGCTTTAGACGAGGGTGATGTTGCGGGCCTAGACGCAGCTGTAGAAAAAATTAGATATATAGATGGTGGAGCATATTTATCAACTTTGCAGACCATTAAAAATAATTACAACTTAACTAATTTTAATGAAATAGAATTTGAACGATTACGTATAGCTATTCTAAACGGTGATATTAGAGATTTTGATGTTTTAATGCAAGAAGCGGCTGATGCTAAAATGAATGGGATTGCTATAGCCCAGCTACAATCTGACTGGAATGCAACAGAAGCTATCCGAGCTAAAGGTGAAATAGCGATGATTGATAAACCAGCATGGAAGAGTTTATATGATATAGCATTAGAAAATGTAAAAAATACTTATAAAGTAACAGGGCCATTGGGGCAACTGATAGATACACCAGAGTCAGATGCAATAGAATTAAAATATAGACAAGAATTTCAGTTGATTTTACATGATGAAATAGAAGAATTTAAGAATAAAAATAATGGAAAACACCCATCTTATATGGAAAGAAACCAAATGGTACAAGACATCGCAAACTCAATTTATGGAAAATATGCTAACCCTGAAAAACCAGAGGCAATAGCAAAGACAGGAACTACGGCAAGTATTACTGAATCTAAGCAAATTATTACACCAGAGGAAACAAGACAATACGAAGATAAACTTTCAACTGTGGATGTTGAAGGGATAAAATCATTGTTGTCACAAGATTTATTTGATGATGCGGGGGTATTAAGACGGCCCGTAGAAGTAGGAGATGACCCAACGCTTGAAGACCCAACGCGTTTCGTTACCTTTAATCAAACTGTATTACAACCACTACAAAACATGTTGGCAAGTCTGACTGATGACACCATTACGGTACAGACTCTTAAAACTCAATGGGAAACTAATCAAGTGGTATTAAGACCAATCTTTGATGATTTAGCTAATAGGTTAGGAATGCCAAAAAACGATGATGGTTCTTCAGCTGGGGATGCATTAGCTAGACGTATAATAGACATGATAAACGTAAATCCGGAGTATTTTAAATAATGGCAAGCTTTTTTGATTTAGCTATTGATAACCAGAAACAAAGAGATGCCACAAAGTTACAGGCAAAACTACCTGACCCAAATATAACTACACTTACTACACAAGACGCTCTTGAACGCATGAAGTCACCAGAGTTTATAGGGGCTGTTAAACGTTACGGAAAATATGCAGAGCCAAAGCAAAACCTTACTATTGATGGGAGTCTTTTTGAACGTGATTGGGATAACATATCTGATGCAGACGCATTAGAGTGGTTTTACCATGATAGAAGCTGGGCTACTTATAATACTGTAGGTATTTTAGATGAAATAAAAGATGTATGGGGAGCTGACTCTAGCCAACTAGCTGATTATAAATATTTACAAGATACATGGAATGCTCTTCCTTACTTTTGGAATGACCCAAATAGAGAACGCTTAGGAGAAGATAATACATTCGGTTCATTTGGTGATTGGTTAATAGATGCTGGTGGGGCCTTATTGTTTGACCCAGTTAACATGGTGGGCTTTGGTACTGGTAAAGCAGCCGCTGTATCAACTATGCACGAAGCATTAAAATTAGCATTGAAAGGCAAAATGGCTAAAGAAATAAATAAACAAATATTAAATAAAGTAGCTAAAGATACTTTTAATCAAGGTTTAAAAACTGGTATGTGGCGAGGTGCTAAACTTGAAGGAGCATATGCTGGGGCCATTGGGCTTGCACATAGTTATGGGGTGCAGCAAGCACAAATTTTAGGTGGTGTTCAATCAGAGTTTGATTTTAAACAAATGGGATATGGGGCGTTAGCCGGTACCTTATTTGGTGGGGCCTTTGGTGGTGCCTTTGGTGGACTAGGTTTTGTTTTAACTCACAACACTATAAAAACTACAACTATTAAAAACCTTGCTCACATGAATAAATATGGAATGGATGAATTAACGGGAAGGGTGTTGTTCGATGATTTAGTAGGACAAGTTACACAATTTAAAGGTGGAAAACGGATAGTAGGGGAACGTGATACGGGAAATTATTATAATGGGTTATCAGCTCAGAAGCTTGGTGAACATATTACAATTTCTAAAAAAACTCAACCACTACATGATATGCTTGATGAACGAAGCAGTGTAGAAAATGGTACTAGAGATTTAAAAGCAAGAGTAGATAAAGATGCCACCCCTGAAGACCGCACAACAGCAAAGAAACTAGGGACAAGGATAAAGAAAGAATTAAAGAAAATAACAGAAAGTGGTGGGTTTTCTTTCAATGTGCGTACCATGAAAAAAGCAGAGAATGGGTATGCAACCGCCGTCACTAAAAAGACTGAGTATGAAATAGGGGAAGATGATTTAGATGATTTAATACTCAATTATGTTTTAGACATGAAAGCATATCAAGGGCTATTAGATGATATAGTGCCCGGACTAGACTTACATGTTGGTGGGTGGGCTGATACTAAAACAAAGAAAATTTCTTTAGATATATCTTATGTATTTAAAAATGAAGAAGATGCCATTTATGCAGCAACCGCCGGTATTAATGTTCAAGATGCTATTGGTAAACTTGGTGCAAAAGGTAAATATTTAGGAGATGTACCTACTGGTAAAGATGGTAAATTGCTTCCAGATGGAGCGTTAGAAAAATTAAAAAAGAGTGGACGCTATGATGAAGCTAGACATAATTTATTTAAAAATAAAGTAAAAGAGTTTGAAGACTTTACAAAGTTTTATAATCCAGATTTATATTTAAACACTCTACTTAAAAAGAAAGAGGGCAAAGGCCCTGTACCTAAAAATAGTGGTGAATCACCAGTTAATTATGAAACCCAAGCATTCAAGGACAGGAGCTTAGAGGACCATGTAGAATTTTTAAAAAATGCAGCAGCCAGAATGGACGATTTTGATATAGCTAAAATAACTGATGATGATTTAAAAGCTGTTGCTATAGACCGTTGGGGAGATGACTGGCCGGGTGTTAAAGAATTACTAGAAAAAGAAGTTAAGTCACCATTAGAACGCAAAGTCATTACTTTATTATTAGCCCATGATAATCACACATTAACTTTAGTAGATAATATATTAGTAGCAACAAGGGAATTAAATAGTATTAATTTAACAGGCAGAGAGCAATTAGCTATCATGCATAGATTAGATGGCATGCTTTCAGTGTTAAATGATGCTATGCAATTAAGAGCTAAAATAGGATATTTAGCTGGTCGTACTCTTCAATCTTTTCAAACTAAAAGGACTATAAATGAGGCCACTAAATTTGATATTGCTAAATTACTTAAAGAAGAATTAAAAGATATTACAGAATTAAGATTACCTGAAGATGGTGCAGACGATATTACTAAACATTTACCGGGAAGATTATTTGAACTAAGTCAAGCTCAGAAAAATAAACTTGAATTTTATAAATCAATAGGCAAGTTAGATGATATGGATGAAGTGGCTGATGCATTGGGTCGTGTGAAAAAAGCTGACGGATGGGATTTAGCTAATGAATATGTAAATAATAACTTATTATCTTCCCCAGATACGCACGAATTAAACATAATATCTTCACTAGGGCACATGCACACTAAACCTCTTATGAAATTAATTAGAGCCGCTTATTTAGCAAAGGATGATAAAGCTAGGGCGATGCAAGCAGCGAGAGAAGCAGTCGAAACGTTTGTTAGGTCCTATTACTATCTATGGGATGGGGCAAGACACATGAGTAAAAGTTTTATAAAAGGGCGAGCAATATTAGACGAATATCAAAACAAATTTGATGGTACGATTAGACAGAATGTTTTAGCAAAATGGGCTAACATGTGGATTGATACCATATTTGGTGATTATACAATAACAAAACCCGTTAAATGGACATTAAAAAGAGGCGTAGATGTAGTCACATTACCATATAGGGCATTGATGGCGGGTGATGAGTTTTTAAAAGTAACTTCATATAAAGCAAAAGCTCATGCACAAGTCACAACTTTGATTCAAAGAGAACACCCTGACGCTATTGGTAATAAAGAGATTTATAAAAAACTTCATAAAGATTATATGAAGAATTATATAGATGATGATGGTCATGCTATCGCCGCCGCAAACACAGCTCATGCAGATAAATTAACATTTGCTGAAAAGAGTGAAGCAGATGACCCTTTACATTATGCAAGAGAAATAACTTATACAAATCCAGCTACTTCAACAGACCCTTTAACTGGAAAAGATTATAGTGGTATAACTGGATTTATATTATCCCAAACCAATAAACATAAGTGGTTGCGTTTGTTAGGTCTTCACTTTGTAAACACACCATCCAACTTAATAAGGTGGCAATTACATCATCAACCATTGGGGGTAATCCCACTTTTTAGACACTTTCAATTAGATTATATGTTAAGAAAAAATAAAGCTGGTCAGTATTTAAACCCAGAAGCCGCAGCTGAAGCAAAAGCTAGGATAACAGCTGGGGGGCTTATTTGGGGGGCCGCTGTATGGGCCGCAATGTCTGATAAAGTAACAGACGGTGGTTCAAAAGATTATAAACTAAATAGACAACGAAGAGCAGCCACAGGATGGCAAGAATATTCATTGAAAATGGGCGAAGGTGAGTATGTAAGTCTTAATAGAGCTGACCCGTTTGCATTCCCCTTTTTATTAGCAGCTGATATGGTAGCAATTATTAAAGATTATGGTGGGACTGATGAACTACCATTAGAAGTAGAACAAAAAATGCAAGAAACAGCATCAGCTGGTTTAACCAGTATAATGCGTAATTTAACTTCTAAGTTTTATACTGTCGGTATTTATGAGATGATAGATGCAGTGATGGGTACTGGACAAAGCCAATGGTCTAATCCAGATAGAAAATTTGAAACAATTACAGCTAGATTCGGCCAAAAGTTTATACCATTAAATGGGGCATTAAAATATGCAGCTAAAGTACAAGACCCTTATGAACGTGATTTAGTAACACTTCACGACAAATTACTAGAAACAGCTAATGCATTTGAGGGGCGTAATCGTATAATGCCTTTACGTAATATATTTGGTAATCCAGTAGATAGAAGAGAAGGGTGGATGTTTGGTTTTGGTATTCCTTCATCACCGTTTGCATCATCAAAAGCTAAAAATAAAGATGTAATAAGATTCTTTGAAGAGTCTGGTAGAGATTGGAACTTAAAGAACCCTAGTCATATAGATAGATTAACTAGACTTACTTCTAATGATAAGGGTGTTGATTTAAAACTTATTAAAAATGACAAAGGACAAACAGCGTATGACCGTTGGATGGAACTTAAATCTGAAATGAGAGTTTATCATTCAGGATTAGGGAAAAAAGCAAGCTTAGAAGAGATATTTACATATGAAATATCTAATCCTAATAGCCCAATGAATAAAAAGATACAAATTGCGGGCGGACAAGTGAAAGTATTAGGTACTGATTTTAGACAACAATATTTAGCTAAATGGGTTAAAGCTTTTAATGATATATCTTATTATAAAATGTGGAAAGAGTATCCAGTATTAAGAGACACTTTTGATGTTAAAAGAAAATATATTATTAGTATGGTACGCAACAAACCGGTAGAAACTATTGAAGGTATCAAAAGAGATGCTCAAAATGTTTTAAATGATTTAAACAGACAACGGTATTGATAAAGTACCCGTCTTAGAAGTATTAATTAGGAGAGCAAATGGCTAACAGTTTTGTAAGATATACAGGCAATGGCTCTACAACAGCTTATGCCGTACCATTTAGCTATGTCAACCAAGCACATGTTGCCGTTACAATAGGTGGTGTAGCAAATACCGCCTTTACATGGAATGGTGCTGGTACTCAAATTACATTTGATAGTGCCCCAGCAGACGAATCTAATATTGAAATACGTAGAACAACTAGCCAAACTACCCGATTGGTAGATTATGCATCTGGTTCAGTATTAACAGAATCAGATTTAGATACTGACTCAACACAAGGGTTCTATATGAGCCAAGAAGCTGTTGATGATGCTAATGACGTTATTAAGACTTCTTCAAGTACCTTTCAATGGGATGGTACATCTAAACGAATTACAAATGTCACTGACCCAACAGGGGCTCAGGACGCAGCAACAAAGAATTATACAGATACAGCAGCAGCATCACAAGTAACATTAGCGACAACACAAGCTACTAACGCGGCTTCATCCGCAACAGCAGCATCTACGTCCGCTTCTGGTGCCGCAACATCGGCAACTACCGCTACGACTAAAGCTTCAGAAGCTTCAACGTCCGCAACAAATGCCGCATCCAGTGCTAGTACAGCATCAGGACATGCAACTACAGCATCAGGTCATGCGACTACCGCAACGACCCAAGCATCAAATGCAGCTACATCCGCATCCACAGCGACTACCCAAGCAGCGACCGCGACGACTCAGGCAACCAATGCCGCATCGTCAGCTACAGCAGCAGCTAGTAGTCAATCAGCGGCGGCAGCCAGTGCAACAGCGGCAGCAGCTAGTGCTGATAATTTTGATGACACTTATTTAGGAGCTAAATCCTCTGACCCATCAGTAGATAATGATGGTGATGCATTAAGTGAAGGAGATTTATATTTTAATACTACTACGGACCAAATAAAGTTTTGGACTGGTTCAGCATGGACCGGTATTGGTGTTAATACAGATGTAACAACTAAAGTATCATCTAATGATACGACAGCTGGTTATCTTGGAGCTAAACTTACAGCTACGGGTAGTACAGGAATTACTTTAACAGAAACTGGTGATGGGGGCAGTGAGACTCTCAATGTAACCGCAGCCAGTATTCCTAATGCCTCTTTGGCCAATTCAGCTATAACTATTAATGGTGGGGCAGTTAGTCTTGGTGGGAGTGTTACTGTTGGAGAAACCAAACCAACAATTAGCTCAATATCACCAAGTACAATAGAAAACACAGCAACCAATGTAACTATTACAGGAACAAATTTTGTAACTGTACCCAATGTTGAAGCATGGAGTACGGGCGGTGCAATTATAAATGCAAATTCAGTTTCATTTACAAGTGCAACCGAAATCGTTGCTAATTTCACTTTACCAACAGATGGTACTTACTTTTTAAGAGTAGAAAATCCTGATGGACTTGCTGTTCGTTCAGGGTCAGCACTCTTAACTGTATCAGATGCCCCTGTTTGGACAACAGGAACGGGCTCTCTTGGAGAAGTAGCAGCCGGTGGGTCTATAAGTTTTACTATTGCAGCAACAGGAGACGCACCTATTGCTTATTCAATAGCAAGTGGCTCAATGCCGGGTGGTGCTAGTTTAAACAGCTCAACAGGAGCTATCACAGGGACAGAATCAGGAGCATCAGCAGAAACTACATACAGTTTCACAGCTAGAGCAACAGATGCACAATCACAAACAGCAGATAGAGCATTTAGTATTAAAATAACAGTAGGAATGAATAACTCAGGACAATTTAACTAATGGCAGATTCATATTTAACAATAACTCCAAGTGCTGGTAACAGGCGACTGTTTACCATTTCATTTTGGGTAAAAAGGAGCAAGATTACTAGCTCTCAAATGATTGTATGGGCTGTTGCTAATAAATTTAGAATTGAATTTGGAGCTGATGACACCTTAATAGTTAGAGATTATGGTTCAGGTTATGATATCAATTTAATAACAACTAGATTATTTAGGGACACTACTTCTTGGTATCACATAGTGGTAGCAGTAGATACAGCACAGGCAGCAGAAGCTAATAGAGTAAAAATCTATGTCAATGGAGAGCAAGAGACTAAGTTTGATACAGCTACCTACCCAGCAATTAACTTCGATAGTAATGGTTGGAATACAGCTGGTGTTCACGATATGGGAAGAGAAGTTGCTGGTACAGCATACCTTGAAGGACAATTAGCACATTTTCACGGAATAGATGGGACAGCTTATGCAGCCAGTACCTTTGGAGAAACAGATTCAACAACAGGAGAATGGAAACCAATACTAGCTCCATCAGTAACTTATGGGAGTGAGGGATTCTTCTTGAAGTTTGAAAACTCAGGAGCTTTAGGTACAGATTCATCAGGTAATGGTAATAATTGGACTGTTAATGGCAGTCTTAAACAATCCATATCAACAGTTACCAATAATTTTGCTACCTTTGATTTAAACCAATCTTATAATTTTGACATTATCATGGGTGGTACAGGGATATCATCAAGTTCAGGTGCTTGGAATGGCACTAATATTAATTATGGTATGTTGAAAGGTAAGTGGTATGCAGAATTTAAATGTGTATCAGGAACTTATAGAGGTATAGGATTCTTTAGATATGGTGGCGAATATTGTGCAGATGTAACCCATGAAAGCGTTAATTCAGGCATGTATCCAGAGGGATATTTTTATAAAGCAGACCAAAAACAATTAGCCAACAATAACAGTGAAACAACTTACGCATCGTGGTCAGCTATATCTGATGGAGATATATTAATGTTGGCACTAGATTTAGATAATGGTAAGGCATGGTACGGAGTGAATGGGACATGGAATGATGCTGGAAGTGGTACAGGAGTGCCTAATACAGGAGCATTTCCACATCACACCTTTACTACAGGAACAGGAAACTTTTGGGGAGTATCGGCTGGTGGACACACTAGCCCTGTCATTCATGCAAACTTTGGAGAAGGAAGATTCGGGACAACAGCTTTAGCATCAGCGAACAATGATAATGCTGGTGCAGCAAAAGGTACTTTTGAATATGCACCCCCAGCTGGGTTCTATTCAATATGTACAGACAATATTAAGGAGTACGGATAATGGCATATACAACAGTAGCAAAACCAAGAGATAATTTTGGTGGACAAAGATGGCAAGGTACCGGTGCTGAACATGCAATAACAGGAATAGGACATAGACCAGACTTAGTTATTCATAAAGACAGAGAAGAGGCACATTCTTGGGGTTGTTATGATTCTACAAGAGGAGCAACAAAATTTGTAGATTGTGATACCTCTACCGCTGAGGGCACAGATGCACAAGGACTAAAATCATTTGATGCAGATGGATTTACTTTAGGTACTTCCGTTACTGACCCCGTATCTAATAAAAGTGGGAATGAATATGTTGGCTTTGGTTGGAAAGCAAATGCTGGAACAACAGCATCTAATACAAATGGAACGATAACATCTACGGTACAAGCAAATACAGCTGGTGGATTTTCAATAGTTACCTATACAGGCACAGGAGCCGCTGGAACAATAGGACATGGATTAAGTGCAGCACCTAAAATGATTATTATTAAAGCAAGAAATAATGGTGCATCATGGTCGGTATTTCATGGTGGAACAGAAGTTACTTCTGACCCAGCTACAGACTTTTTAAGATTAAATACCACTGATGGTGCAACAGATAGTGCAGAATATTTTAATGATGTTATGCCAACAGCTACTGTATTCTCTGTGGGTGCAGATACTACCAATGGAGAGGCAAATTATAGTGCTTGGACTTATGTAGCCTATTGTTTTGCACAAGTACAAGGATACTCACACTTCGGTACATACTGGGGGAATGATAATGCAGATGGACCAATGATTTACTGTGGATTCAGACCAGCATTGGTTATGGTTAAAAGAACAGATGGTACTGAGAATTGGATGATACATACTATTGAAACATCAAAAGTAGAAAAAGATGGCACAGCAGCAGATGGTGGAAACCCATTAGAAAAAGGATTAGTAGTTAATACTGGAGCAGTTGAAAATACTAATGCACCTGATATGGATTTCTACTCAACAGGATTTAAACCAAGAGATACAGACGCTAATCATAATGGAGATAATTACAAGTATATCTACATGGCTTTTGCTGATGCATCAATCGTGGGAACTAATGGAACAGTAGGATTAGCATTTTAATGAAAGAAGTTACAAATGCCGCTCTTTACCAAGCTATTAAAGAATTAAAAAATGCTGTAGATTTCAATACGAGAGATATTATAAAGCTTAATGAAACAGTTAATATGGGTAAAGGAGCAGTAAGGGTTCTTGGGTGGCTAGGAACCATTGTAATTGCAATTATAGGGTGGAAAAGCTTATGATACCTATGGAACTAATCAGTATGTTGGGCTCAACTTTGCTTGGGGGAGCTATGAGCATTATGGCACAGAAGGCCCAAGCTGAAGCTGAAAGAGAAAAAGCATTAATGGCAAGGGCAAACTTTGCAGCTAGACAAACAGATAAAGCAAGAAAAGTTTCAGACCCTCACACTAAACATACAAGAAGATGGATAGCTTTAATGTGTGTATTTTCTATTATAGTAGTACCAATTATGGCCCCTATCTTTGTTGATATTAATGTAATTTATCAAGTGACTACACAAGTAGATTCAGGTTGGTGGATATTTGGCTCATCTTATGAGACTACAGTGTGGAAAGAAGGGTCCGGAATTTTTATAACATCCTTACAAAGCCACACAATATTTTCCATAATAGGTTTATACTTTGGTGGAAGTTTAACCCGTAAGTGATTGATTTTTAAGGAGATTATAGTTGAAAAGATTAAGTATATTAGCATTATTGTTATGTAGCCAGATGACATTAGCTGATGTTACTTCTTCAGGAGAAACCACAAATACTTTAAGTAACCAGTCTGGGGCTAACACAGCCATTACCGGCGGTTATTCCTCAGAAACTACATACCAATCAGGTAGTAGCTCAAATACAACTACAACTAATACCTCTAATTCAAATCAAAAGACAGCTGTAAACTCAGCCACAGCCCCCGCAATGTCAATTTATTCCCAACAATCGTGCACAATTCCGCTATCTTTGGGTATGACCGTTATTGGCTTCTCAGCTAGTATGGGAAACTATTATGTGGATGAAGCGTGTGAATTGAGACGTAAAGTGGAATTACTTAATAAACTTGGGCTCAAAGTAGCCGCAGTGGCATTACTTTGTACCGACCCTCTAGTATTTGAAAGTATGGCCCACGCCGGAACTTGGTGTCCACATGAGGGAAAAATTGGAACAGAGGCTCAGCAAGGTTGGCTTAATGAACGTAAAAAGAATTTAAACTCACAAACAACTAAACCCTCAATGACTTGGAACAAATAATGCAATTAACATTTACAGAGAAAGCCGCAAATAAGACAGCTGAATTAATCAAAGCTGAAGGTGAAGACCTATCATTAAGAACTTTTGTTCAAGGTGGCGGTTGCTCAGGATTTCAATATGGATTTACTTTTGAACGAACAGCTAGTGATGCTGATTGGAGCTATGTGGCTGATAATGGAGTCGTTTTATTAATAGACCCTATATCAATGCAATATCTAAAAGGTTCTACAATAGATTATGAAGATGATGTATTAAAAGGAGCCGCTTTTATTATTAAGAACCCTAACGCAAAAAGCACTTGTGGTTGCGGTTCATCCTTTACCACATGAAATATTTACTAACTTTAGGACTACTTTTGTCTTTAACTGTTGTAGCTGACGAGCTCACCACTGGTAATTTAATTACTAATGGAACATTTGAAAACAACAATTCGACGGGTTGGCAAAGCGACGGCACTGTCCAAGTACTGTCTGATTGCTGTGGTTCTAATTATGACCTAGAATTTGGAGATAGTGGCAGTATTGAGCAGACTTTTGACCTTGCCAATTCCCCCGTAACTCAAAATATGCTTGATAATGGCATTGCTTTAAATTCTAGTGTCCAAGTACAGAACGGTGAATGTGCTGTTTCTGGATGTTGGGGTGGTTCAGGTGGAGCTGATACCTTTACAATTAGATTACAAATAAGAGATGTTGATAGTAATGTGCTAGCTACAACTACCACTGTGAGGACAGATGTTACAGGCATTAATGGACAATATTTTACAGATACAGTCGCATATACGGGCTCTGGTTCTAATCTTGGAAACATTTTTATCAGTGGTTCTGATGCTAACGCACCAGCTACTCTTGGTGGTCCAAATTTAGATAATATATCTGTTACTATGACCTATGATGATGAGGTTCTAACAACCGCACAAGTATTGGGTATTGTTGAAACAGCTTCTACTGTAGAAGAAGTTATTGAATTAATAGAGTTTAATCCAGTAATAGAAGAAACTATATTTGAATTGGTAGAAGTAGAGCCAGAAATAATAGAAGAATTTATAATAGTAACTTTAGCACCAGAGGAAGAGATTCAATCTGGTATTGTAGAGTTAGTAGAAGAACCCACTGTTGAAGTGGAAACGGTTGAAGAAACAACAATAATAGAAGAACCAATAACTGAATTAGAAACTGAAGGAGAAGAAATATATGAAGAACTCACCATTGAAGAAGAGACAATCAGTCAAGAAGAAACAATCACCGAGCCTGAAGAAGAAACAAACGAAGAGCTTAGAACAGGAGATGTTAGAGGAGAGGGAGACGACGGAACAGGAGATAGTGGAACTGTTCAAGCAACTACTGAGGAAAACACTCCGGTACTTAGATTAAATGATGTAATAGCCGCAGTGACCAGTAAACTACCAAAAGTAGAAGACCAGCTTAAAGCTGTTCATTACATTGTTGCTAAAGCTATGACCTCTAATAATGTTTTATTAGATACTTATAAGAATAAGAACAACAATCTCTTTCTTAATCAACCAGTATTTGATGGTGGTAATTTAGATACATATACAGCACAGAGTTATACTGATATTAGACAGATATACTCTAATGTTGTATATCCAGACAGGAGTATGGATTGGATATTAAGATAATTAGTGGTATTGTAGGCGTTATTTTTACCTTTGGAGCTTTATTTGTACAAGTAGGTGAGGTATTAAACAGATTATCCGCCCTAGAAGCACAATCAGGGCCTGATATGTCTGTGATACAGCAAGACATCTCTACATTACAAAAAGATACAGCTGTGTTACGAACTAAAATAGATAAATTAGAGAACCCTTTAGGAAATTGATATGGCATATTCAGAGAAAGTGTTGGACCATTATGAGAATCCTAGAAATGTAGGAAGATTCAGTATGAAAGACCCACATATAGGAACAGGGATGGTTGGGGCTCCAGCTTGTGGAGATGTAATGAAATTACAGATTAAAGTTAAAGACGGAATAATTGAAGATGCAAGATTTAAGACTTATGGCTGTGGGTCAGCAATAGCATCTAGCTCATTATTAACAGAATGGGTAAAAGGGAAGACTTTAGCAGAAGCATCAGAAATTAAAAATACTGATATAGTAGAGGAGCTTGCTCTTCCACCAGTTAAAATACACTGTTCAGTGTTAGCTGAGGATGCAATTAAAACAGCTATTATGGATTATAAAAGTAAACAGGGAAAATGATATGGAAGAAAATGAGAAGAAACTAGAAGTAGAAAAAATTGTTGAAGAGTTACCAATATTACTTGTAGCTCATGCTTACCGAAAGCTTAAATCAGGCAAAGAAATATCTTCATCTGAAATGAAAGTTTGCTTAGACATATGTAAAACTTATTCAGCTGACCAGATTGTAGAGAAAGCTCAAAACATATTAGACGAATTACCTTTTGATACGGAAGAAGAATAATGAGGTGGCTTGGATTCTTTTTAGCATTCACCTCTATGTGGATTTTATCCCAAGCTAATATCAACACACAAGTTTTAGGATGGACTTTAGGTTGTGCCTCAGCTTTATGCTGGATGGAAGCAGCCCATGAAGACGGAGACACCCCAAGATTATTAATGGAGACTATGTATTTCACTTTAGCAGCTTTAGCTGTCTATAACTGGTTATGAAAGGTATAAAAAACTTTAAAAACTTCCTGTATTTGTGTTGGAAACATCTAAATTTACCGGAACCAACACCAGTACAATACGCTATTGCAGACTACTTACAGAGTAAACATAAGCGTTTGGTCATCCAAGCGTTCAGAGGTGTAGGCAAATCATGGATTACATCCGCATTTGTCTGTCACCAGTTACTCTTAAACCCTCAACGTAACATCTTAGTGGTTTCAGCATCCAAAAGTAGGGCTGATGATTTCAGTACATTTACACAAAGAATTATATCTGAGATGCCATTGTTGCAACACTTAGAACCCAGAGATGACCAACGTCATTCTAAGGTTTCATTTGATGTTGCCCCAGCAAGAGCGTCTCACGCACCCAGTGTTAAATCAATGGGTATTACAGGCCAACTAACGGGGTCCAGAGCTGACCTTGTTATTGCTGATGACGTTGAATCAGCTAATAACTCACAGACACAACTCATGCGGGACCGCTTAGGTGAGACCGTTAAAGAGTTTGATGCTATCATAAAGCCAGAAATAGGCCGTATTGTATTCTTAGGGACACCCCAAACAGAGATGTCCTTATATAATGATTTAGAAGAACGTGGTTATGATAGCTGTGTGTGGCCAGCTCTTATTCCTACACAATCCCAGAAAACAGGATATGGTTCTAAATTGGCTCCCATAATAAATGAGATGGACGCCAAAGAAGGGGAACCAACTGACCCCGACCGATTTAATGAAATAGACCTTATGGAACGCCTAAGTTCTTATGGTCGCTCAGGATTTAATCTACAATTCATGCTTGATACGAGCATGTCAGATGCTAACAGGCATCCACTTAAACTAAATGACCTTATAGTGGTGTCTGGTTGTAGCACTTGGAAAGAGGCCCCAGCTAAAATACAGTGGGCTTCAGGACAAGACCAAATTAAAGCTTTAGACCCTGAGATACCTAATGTTGGACTTAAAGGTGACTACTATACGTCATATTTATACATGTCCGACGAATTTACTCCCTTTGAGGGCTCAGTAATGAGCATTGACCCTTCTGGTCGAGGGGTGGATAAGACTGGCTATGCCGTCCTTAAAATGTTACATGGAGTGCTATATCTTACCGCAATAGGCGGACTAGATGGCGGGTACTCAGGGCAAACTTTAAATAAATTAGCTAACATTGCTAAAGAACATAAAGTGAATGACATAATAATTGAGTCTAACTTTGGTGATGGGATGGCAACCGCCCTTCTAAAGCCCATATTAGCCGAAATTCACCCTTGTAACGTAGAAGAGGTACGTCATAGCATACAAAAAGAAAAACGTATTATAGATACCTTAGAGCCAATTATGAATGGACATCGTCTAGTAGTGGATGAAGACATTATTAAAGATGACTTTAAAGTAGAACCTCATCATCAGTTATTTAAACAAATGACTAGGATAACCAGAGATAAAGGAGCCCTAAGACACGATGACCAGATAGACGCTTTAGCTATTGCAGCTAATTACTGGGTTGAACGTATGGACAGGGACCAAGAGTTATCTTATAAACAACACAAAGATGACTTATTACAAAAAGATTTAGATACATTTATGGAGCACACGGTTGGAACAAAGATTAAAAAGGATAGGTGGATAGATGGCTGAAGAATATAATAATCCAGCTAATATAGAACATGGACAAGGCTATGCCGGTGAATTAGATGATAAAGAAGGTAATCCAAAGCTATATGCCGGTCGTTTTGTAATGTTTGAAAACAAAGTGCTTGGAACACGGGCATTGTTTAGAGATGTACAAAGTAAAGTTAAAGAATTTGATGGGGATATAACTAAAATGATAAATAAGTTTGCCCCTAATGTAGAGAACCCTACTAACAATTACATAACCTATGTACAAGCCAGAGTAGGCAAAGATAAGATTGAAACAGAAGAAGACCTTAGATTCGCTGTAATGGGTATAATTGAATTTGAAAATGGTATTAATTCCCCTAAGACAACTGAATACTTAGAAGCTGATAACTTTGAGACAGCTTATCAACTCTCTAAAACTTCATTCCCTAGAAATACCACATATGATGATGCATTAAAGACTTTAACTGACCCAACGAAGGTGGCTCAACGATGACAGATATAGATAGAATGTATTTTGTGCTTAAAGTTAAGGGCAAAAAAGGAATGTATGACTTTTCTGATTTACCAATTTCAGAAAAAATAACAAGGGATAATAAACTAAGATGTTTTAATGACTTCTCAGCTTGGAAGCAAGCTTTGAGAATGTTGGGTGAAAAAGATTTGGAAAACCCTAAAGCACAAGTTTATATAATACACCCAGAGACAAACGACGTATATTCAAGTAATTGTTTTACGTAGTTTAGGGACATCTCAGGGTTTTCCTTCATTTTCCCCTGAGCTCTGTCCTGAACAAGAAAATAGGAGAAATTTCAATGAAAACAGTAGTATTAATGGCCATGCTAACTTTTAATGGCAATATGGTAGAACAACGCCCATTACAACCCTTCAATGACCGGGCTTCGTGTATGACATACATAGAAGCAAGCGGAGAAGCTATCGTAAGGGGTATTGTGGACCGTTATGAAGGTAAATTAGATTTTATTGGATTAGTTTGTACGGAATCATGGAAAACGCAATAATACTTTTTGTAGTAGCAGCTGGGATGTTTGGATTAAGTAAATTGAAGATAATAAGGACTTTTTATCTATCCCCACAAGTCTCTATTATGGAACTCTATATATTATTGTTTATATTGATGGGAATTATGGTGACTCTAGCTTACATTTGGTAGAAAAATATGAGGGGGTAATCGTATCATATCCGACCTTAAATTCCCCCGTAGCCAGCCGTTGGATATGGGCCAACGCGTACCATAAGGCCACTGGGTTCGGCGTGGGGCCTATACGATATGGGACCGCAAGTGTACTCGGGCTGACCAAAAACATCCGGCGTGTCTTAGTGCTTGGGTCTATTTTTATTGGCCTTCAAATTAATTTCAGATTCATTTCAGAATTATGTTGACACCGTGTATCCATTGGGTGTAAGGTTATAGACAAGCTTAAACGGGTAGATAACATCATGAGTTGAAGCTGGTCCAGACAAGGCGAAGTGGCTGGGTTGAGGCAAGAAATGGGTCTTGTACGGAGTCTGTAAAGGTCGGTTATGAGCCGGAATGATTGGACTAAGCCTTCCAGAGACGGGAAGCGGTAACGAAGATAGTCACCACAATAAAGTGAATGACCGTACTAGAGCGGGACGCCAGCGATAAGGTAGCAAGGTGAGGCGAATTAACGCTAGTGCCCTATATGGCACTGTTAAATATTTATTCTCTAGGGGCTGGCAAGTGCTGGCCCCTTAATTTATAAGTGTCGCATGGTCTGGTAGCCATGCCGTGAAGAGATACCGAACGAAACACAACAAAAGAGGATAAAATGACATACGAAGCAAAACGAGATGATAAAGACGCGATGGAAAAAGAGCTCGGATATAAAATACACGAGTGGAATGAAATATATGCGGACCCTAAACATCGCAATCTCATTAAAAAAAAGAAGGGATTGCTTGAACAAGATACGAGCATTCACTCAGTGACTGATGTTAGGATTTACGATGATGTGATATTGAGTAAAGACAGATATATTGCTGGGGACCCAGACTTACATATTAGAACCATAAGAACTTTCTTTATGAATGGGGGTTCTTTTGATGACAATAATAAACCAACGGAGTTTAGAGGTTATGGAAGCGGTTACAGAAACCGCGTATGGTACACGGACTTGAAACTTTTTAGAAAGGACAAGCCGTTTAAATAAACAATGAGGGCCGGCTCCGGCTGGCCCGCCGTATCAGAATGCATATTCTGACTGATGATTGCAAAAGCATGAAACGGAAACTTTAAAGAGGAAAATAAATGTTTAAAAATGAAAATTATACTTCACCAAAACAGTCAGCTTATACAGATGCTAAATTTGAACAAGTGGCTGAAATGGTAAAAAATATGGGCTTCACAAAAGAAGCTGAAAAGAAGATATTGAAGGACTTGGATGACCATGTATTCCATGAAGATATAAAATCTCTTGAATGGATGGTGGACTAATGGAATTCATAATCTTCGGATTTATGGACAATTTCGTGCTGATATTGGGTATGTACTACTCATTCCTTAGCATTGAAAATTGGCTTGAATCAAAATTTAAAATAAATGTTAAATCTGACCCGCTTGTACTAGCTTGCGTATGTGCCGGCTTCGGCAACACCTTCAGCGATGCTATGGGCTTTTTGGTCACGCTTAACATTGAATGGATGATGTTAACCATCGCCGGATGCTTGATTGGGATGTTAATAATTCCAGTCATGCAAAAAATAAAGAAGGGGTCAGCGTAAGCTGGCCTCTACTTACTGTCAGCGGATTATGTCCGCTCTGATGATGACTAATTAAGTCGAAACAGTAATGACAACAAAAGAGGATAAAAATGTATAAAGAAACATATATTACACACGACGGTCGTAAGACCGGTAAATCTAATCTTAGATTACTAGAAGGCGACGGCATGTCTGTGCTTATGTCATACACTACGCCGGTGGCTTTAAAGTACTTTAATAGTGATGGTTCGGAATCTAAATGGTTCTTTACTAGGCATAAATTTTCATCTACTACCAGTAGGCAAATAACATGCTTTCTGAATGCACAAGGTGAAGGCCGTAAAGGTGGTGTTGAAACTGACCATGTCTATATCGCTGAAGGTATGAAAGAGATGTGTAGAAAACATAAGTTGAATAGTTCTGTATTTAACCTAGTGTGATACTCACTCAGTATCTGGATAGGTGGACGCTTCGGCGTCCGCCAATCTAGCTGTATTCGGATGTATGTCCGGACTGACGATTCCGAAAGGATGAAACAGCAATAAACAACGCGGAGTAATCATGTTTAAACACAAGATGACTAAGCGAGAGTTGGACAAGATGCGTAAATATTTATTGTCATACTTTAAGGATGACCCAGAGACGCCGGAAGATATTCAAGATTTAATCTTGCGTATTTTAAGGCACGATGGATATGGTCTTGAAGAAGGCATTATAGGTAATAAACGCGACTTGATAAAGTATCTTCGGTACACTTTTCCACGCTTTAAAAAGCATCGGAATGGTAATCCGAAGGACCAGAGCGACGGCCAAATTTTACGGCAATTAAATAATCTACTAAGAGAAGGTGTTCTTACGCTTCATAAGCATAAGAGGGTCAATCTGGTAGTGCGTGGAAAGCTGTGGGATAGCCGTGTATCTCAAATTAGATTGTTAAGAACTGAGATGTCAACAGCATCTTTACTTAGTGCAATTCTAATGGGTGATGACCCATCCAAAAGGATGAAGTTTATCAAAGATAACGGACGCTTTGCCAGCTTGGACTTTTAAAGTACCCGTACTAGACCGGCCTACATTGTGGGTCGGTTTAGTGCACGGGATAATCAATATAAAAGAGGATATTAATATGGATAAATCAAAAGTAGAAACTAACGCATGGAACGATAAACCTAGAAAGTATTGGGTATCATGGGATTATAAATTACTAAATGCAGATTTAGCAGATTTATTGTTATCAGAAATAAATGAGTTAGTAAAAAAACATGGTATAAGTATAGAACATGTTTATGTCGAAGATGAAGAAAATGGGAATGATTATAGAATAGAACTGACAACAAAAGAGAAGGAGTAAATAACAATGAGTAGAGATAAAGAACATCCAGCATGGTGTTCGGATGTATATCCGGACTTAAGAAAAGCTATGAGTAAATTAGATTATGCTATACCTGATTATGTTTTTGATAGTGATGAGGGTAGCGAAATAGCTCAATGTATTTCAGATGTGTGGGATGAGATAGATAAAATAGAGGAAGGAGTAAATAACAATGAGTGAACTAACGATAGACCAATATCTATCAGACAGTAAACTTGGGCCAATGTGGAATGAGTTTATTTCGACTTTAGATTGGAACGCAACATCGTTGCATGATAGTGACAAGGTCCCAGCTTTTGAACGCTGGATGATAGAGAAAGCTAAAGACCCTACAATGACGCCAAATGGCAATAGGTTCTTTAAGATGTATGAAGGGGTTAAAGATAACTTCCCTGAGTATGCAGATAATAAGAGATATAAATATAAGATATACTATTATGGTGAAATGGTAGCCAGTAGTATGTGTGAAATAGATGGCTCTATTCAAGACTTATTAATATCTCATGGTTATAGCATTGCAGATATAACCTACAATAAGTAAATAGACAGATATTCCTCTGGGGGGATACTTTTAGTATCCCTTTAGGGGATAGCCATAGTACATCAAAGGGGGGTAGGGTTCTATCTAATATGGGTACTTTAAGGACGCTGTATGCTGGTATTAGAATCCGGCACTGAAGATTGCATAAGCATGAAACAGCAACAGACAACATGAGGTGAATAAAATGGATAGTTGGAAGGAATGGGATGATATGGTAGAAGGCAACACACTAGAGTGCCCCACATGTGGAGCACTTTTAATTGGTGATGAGCCAAGAATAGTGGTTGAATGTGATGGTTGTGAAAATAAATGTGAAATGAGAGGTGAGTAATATGTATATAGATTTACCCGATGGGTGGACTTGTATTGGATGCGGTGACGAGTATCCAGAGGATACGCAAGGCCAATCAGTAGGTGATTATACAGAAGGGACACTGTGTAGAAAATGTAAAATGGAAGAGTGGGACAATGGAAAATATAGGATAAAGTTAGAAAAACCATAGGAGTAAAAATGAAAGCAAAGACCGTGACTATTAAACTAGATGTGGAAACTATCCCTGATGATTTGTATGGGTTATTAAGGATAGCGTTTATCAAGCAGTATATCGAACAGCATGAACCGCTTAATCCATCAATAGTTAAACCTACACAATATGAAGACTTACACGACATCACTTGGACACTTACATGTACTGGTGTCAAAATAAACTAACAGACAACTAGGGGCTGGCTTCGGCTGGCCCCACTTTTTTTAGGAGCAAAAATGACATTATATAAATCATTCAACACATACGCGGATGAGATTGAGCATGAGCGTAAGATGAAATCTCTGGGGAAGCAGAGAATCAATAAGCGAAGACTGTCTCATGTAGAGCGTGAGGAAGAATCGGTGACTAGCTATGGGAAAGTTATGGTATCCAATACCATAAGACCGATGGCACAAGAGATACAGACATATTTGGAAAGCAATGAGGTTAGCAAGGGCCAGCCAGAGAAAGCTTTTACTAAATTAAAATTGGTGGAGCCAGAGATTTCAGCTCTGATTACCGCTAAACATATCATAAACTGTATCAGTCAACACAAGCCATTGACAGCTACATCTATTTCATTGGGTGGTAAAATTGAGACTGAAATATCACTTCAGAATTTTGCTAAGTTAAATCCAGAACTATATGAAGCAGTCAAGAAAGATTTAGACAAGCGTTCATGGAACTATGGATACAAGAGACGCAAGCTTAAAGAATCAGCTAAGAGAGATGATGTGGTGTCGTGGGAAGAATGGGACACCCCAACTAAACTACATATTGGCATTAGATTAGTAGAGACTATGATAAAAGCTACTGGACTGGTTGAAATAGGTACAGAAGTTATTAATCGTAAAAGAACTAAGATAATCAAGCAGACAAGGAAGACCAGAGAATGGATAAGTAATCGTAATAAGTTTAATGAATTACTGAACCCAGAGTATCTTCCTACGGTGATGCCACCTAAACAATGGACAACTGTGTCCGGCGGTGGATATTGGACCAAAGAATTGCCGGAGTTAGATTTGGTTAAGCAGAAGAATAAGTTATTCAAGCGGGAGCTAGAGAACTTTGAGATGCCTGATGTTTACAACGCAGTCAACACAATGCAGAGCACTGGCTTTAAGATAAACAAATTTGTCTTAAAGGTGATGCAACATGCATGGGATAGTGGGACCGCGATGGGTGGGATGCCACCAACAACTAACATTGATATTCCCAATAAGCCACATGATATAGACACTAATCCAGTGTCACGCAAAGAGTGGAAGAAACAAGCTGTCATCGCTCATACTGAGAATGCCAGAATGTTTTCTAAAAGATTGCTCTACGCTAAGGTACTCTGGGAAGCTGATAAATTTAAGGATTATAGCGATATATATTTTCCGCTACAATTAGATTTTAGAGGCAGAGCATACTGTGTTCCGGCCTTCTTAAATTATCAGGGCATATCAGGAGCTAAAGCTTTATTAACCTTCAGTCAGGGCAAGGAAATCACCGAAGATAATTCCGGTGGGTTCTGGCTTGCGGTTCATGGGGCTAATGTCTGGGGTAATGACAAGATTACTCTGGAAGAGCGAGCTGAATGGGCCATGCAAAACTTGGACATGTGTAAGAGAATAGTAGAAGACCCAATTACTAATAGAGAATGGGAAGAAGCTGACGCTCCATTTCAATTTCTTGCTTGGTGTGAAGAATGGGTTGGCTTTCAAGAACATGGGTACGGATACATCAGTCATATTCCAGTATCACTGGATGGGTCTTGTAATGGGTTGCAGTTATACTCATTGATGCTAAAGGATGCTGACGCGGGTAAATTAGTTAATGTGGTTCCAGCAGATACACCACAAGACATTTATCAGTTAGTGGCCGATGCTGTGATTGAGAAATTAAAAGTGGATGCAACAGAAGGAAAGCCATACGCTCAACAATGGTTAGATTATGGAGTTAAACGCTCCACTACTAAACGGAGCATTATGACTATATGTTATGGCTCTACTAGATATTCTTGTACTGATTTTGTGGTAGAAGATTTGACCAAGAGAAAAGATAAAGGTGAGATGCATCCCTTTGATGATATATTTAAACCTTCTATCTACTTGGCCAGTGTAATCTGGAGTAGCATTGGGGATAACCTAAAGTCAGCCAGACAAGGCATGGACTATCTTCAATCAATCGCTAAGATTGTATCTAAAGAACAGCTACCTATTCACTGGGTGACGCCAGTTGGATTCCCAGTGTATCAATCTTATCCAGAGATGAAGAGCAAGCGTGTTAAAGCGATGCTCATGGGTGAGGTTATTAAACCGCGTATCAATACTGAAACTGATAACACAGATAGGTTGAGAATGTCGAATGGAATAGCACCAAATTTTGTGCATTCAATAGATAGTGCGGCGATGATACGGACTGTTAATATTGCACACGATAAAGGTATTAGGAACTTCTGTAATGTACATGATAGTTTTGGTACAACAGCGTCAGATGTAGAGATGTTAAGTGTTAGCTTGAAGCAAGCATTTACTGAGATATTTTCTGGGCCATGTGTACTAGAGACTTTTCAAAATGACATTAAGAAACAGCTACCGGATAAGCTACATAGTAAATTACCGGTTGTTCCTAAGAAAGGTGATTTGGAAATGGGTGATTTGGTGAAGTGTGACTTTTTCTTCTCTTAAAGTACCCATATAAGATAATATTACATAAATGGAGACAGATATTTATGGCAACGCAGAAAAATGAGCGAATTGTATCACCAGTGGGGGTTAGCCAATATGCTTGGCTGACCGCTCCCGATACACGCTTTGATGAAAATGGTCATTACAAAACTAATTTAATTGTAAAGGCCCAAGACGCTACTGAGCTTATGAATGCTATTGACAGAGTACGCAAAGATTCTGTTGATATGGCAAAAGAAAAAGCTAAGGGCAAAAAAATAAAGGAAGCTGACGCACCTTATTCTGAAGAGACTGACGCTGAAGGTAATCTTACCGGCAATGTAATCTTTAAGTTTAAATGCAAAGCTAAAATTGTCACTAAAGACGGCACCATCATCCCTAATAGGGTGGCGTTATTTGATGCTAAAGGGAAGCCAATGACAGACGCTAATGTCTGGTCCGGTTCTGAAATTAAAGTAAGTGCTGAGCTCATTCCATACTATACAGCTATGGTTGGAGCCGGTGTATCTATGAGATTAAGAGCAGTGCAAATATTAAAACTTGTTGAAGGTGGTAGCGGTAATGCAAAGGGCTACGGCTTTGATGAACAGGAAGGATATGAACATAAGGAGCCAGAAGCCGATGTCGTTGAAAAAGATACGCCAGAAAAAGCCGCTGACTTCTAAACAAGTTGGCCTCAAGTATGGCTTCCGGTCTGGATTGGAAGAAGTGATTGCTGAGGAATTAGCAGTCAACGGTGTTATATTTTCTTATGAAGGTTCTAAATTAAAATATATTAAACCTGAAAAAGAACACACTTATACACCTGACTTCTTCCTACCGGTCCAGCAAATTTTTATTGAGACTAAGGGTCTATTCACAACAGCGGATAGACAGAAGATGAAATTAGTTAGAGCTCAATATCCGAATTTAGATATTAGATTTATATTTAGTAATTCAAAATCAAGAATTAGTAAAAAAAGCAAAACAACCTATGGCATGTGGTGTGAGAGATATGGATTTCACTATGCGGATAAACACATACCGAAGGATTGGATATGACATATAGGAATGAAAGAAAAATAACAACATATATTATAGTGACAGATTCTTTTACTAAAACAGATGAGAATATAGGTTACAAAGAATTAGAAAAACAAGACCGCAAAGAAGGTTGGTTTGGATGTCGATTTCATAAAATAATTAAGCGTGATGGTAAAATAGAAGATGGAAAAGAAATCAATCAATCTAGCGTAATATTGAATGATAGGGAAACAAAGAGAGTAAAAAATAACATGTCAATAAGCGTTTGTCTTATTGGTGGTCAATCAGATAAAGGAAAACCAGATTGCAACTATACTTTTAAGCAGTTTAAAGCACTAAGAAAACTTTATGATAATCTTAAAAGTAATTATCCAGTTGTAGAATGCATCGGCCACAGAGATGTGACTGATTCCGCATCGCCAAGCTTTGATGTATCAGAGCTTATGCGATAGTGTTGTTTGTTGGGGTGACTTTGGACATTTGAAACCTCTTCCTCTTTGAGGCGTAGTTTAAAGTCACCTTTTTAAATGGAGAAAAAATGAAAGAATATACACAAGTACGGGTCACTAAAAAGACCCACACTTTACTACATAAGCTTGCAACAAAGAATAAAAGAAGCATGCTAAAGCAATTTGAATTGTTAGTAGAAAAAGCTAGTGATGGGCGAGTACCCCACGATGCTAAATAGAGATGGTGATGGGTTTCTAATAAACCCTAATGATTGGACAGAAGAAGTTATGTACCAAATGGCGGAAGCTGATGGTATGGAAATAACGACAGAAATTAAAACATACATTGACAGAGCAAGAGAGATGTATAATGCAAATGGCACTGTACCAGTGGTGCGTGTCTTTGCGAAAGAGTTTGGCATGGATAGAAAAGCAAGTAAATTGTATGATGTCTTTAAGTCAGGCCCTATGAAAAAGATTGCAAAGTACGGTGGTTTACCAAAACCAACGGGGTGTGTCTAATGGACGCAGTACAAGATGAAAGTACATTTCTACATCACCAGCCATGTCCGGCTTGTGGTTCCAAAGATAATTTAGGCGTGTACAGTGACGGACATGTCTATTGTTTTGGATGTGGATACCACAAACAGCATTTTAAAAATGGAGACCGAATGACAACAAAAGAACCTACCTTACAAGATGCTTTCATTAAAGGCACTATCACCCCTCTTACCAAACGGAAACTAGACCACGATACTTGTGGCAAATTCAATTATCAAATTGGGACCAGCAATAATAAACCAGTACATATTGCTAATTATTATAATGCTGATGGACAAGTCATAGCACAAAAATTGCGTTATCCTGATAAAACATTTCAATGGATAGGGTCAGCTAGTGATGCTCAATTATTTGGCCAAAATTTATGGCGTGATAAAGGTAAGATGGTTATTGTCACTGAAGGTGAAATAGACTGTCTGTCTGTATCTTCTATTAATGATAATAAATATCCAGTGGTAAGTATAAAGACTGGGGCCAAAGGAGCACGCAGAGATTTACTTAAAGAATTAGAATGGTTGGAAGGATTTGAAAGTGTGGTGTTGATGTTTGACCAAGATGATGCTGGTAAAGAAGCAGCTTTGGAATGTGCAAAATTATTCTCACCTAATAAAGCGAAGATATGCACCTTACCTCTTAAAGATGCTAATGAAATGTTAGTTAAAGGTAAAAGCAAAGAATTAATAAACTGTGTCTGGAGTGCCAGAGCATACCGCCCCGATGGTATCGTAGCGGGAGCTGATATCTGGGAAGACATAATAAAAGATGATGATAAAGTGACTGTTGATTACCCGTTTGAATGTATTAACACTAAGACGCACGGGTTACGCAAAGGTGAACTTGTCACTGTCACGGCCGGTACTGGTGTAGGTAAAAGCTCATTTTGTAGACATATAGCCCTTCACATTTTGGAGAAAAAATTTTCGGTCGGTTATATAGCTTTGGAAGAGTCTGTGAAGCGGAGTGCTCTAGGTATAATGGGGATTGCAATGAAAGAACCATTACACATGGGGTTATCTACTGTTAATCCAGATGATTTGCGTAAGGTATTTGACAAGACGATAGGTAGTGGGAAGTTTTATTTATATAATCACTTCGGAGCCACAGCCAGTGCTAATTTATTATCTAAGATTAGATATTTAGCCAAAGGATGTGGATGTGATTTTGTTATATTAGACCACTTGCACATGGCTTTATCAGCTGTGGGTGATGAGACTACCAGTGATGAGCGTAAGTTAATTGATTATACTGTTAGTAAATTAAGAACTTTAGTAGAAGAGACTGGTATTGGAATAATATTAGTCAGTCACTTGCGTAGGCCGGAAGGGAATAAAGGATATGAAGATGGGGTTGCTGTGTCCATGAATAGTTTGCGTGGGTCAGCATCAATAGGACAATTATCTGATATGATTATAAGTATGTCGAGAGACTTGCAATCTGATAAGAACTTAGCGAAAGTTAATATATTAAAAAACAGATTCAGCGGTGAAACCGGACATGCTGGTACTTTATATTATGATTTAAATACAGGATGTTTAAAAGAAATCGATGGAGATAAACAGGAAGATTTTTGATAGAAGGTTAATGCCTAAGCAACAAAAAATTCAAACACTTAACTGGTCGAGCTTAGTACTGGATGCATTAATGGAAGCATCATTAACTGAGAGAGATATTTATATTGATGTGGCAACACATGAAGCTGAAGTAGTAATTAACAAAGCATTAGACGCTCTGGTATCCGCCGGTGATGGTAGGGCTTTACAAATAATGGTAAGGAGAGTGCCACTTAATTAATGAAGAAGAAATATGTACCTAAATTATCTAATATAAATTATCCATTTGTTATGATTTATTGGAATGATATTGAGTCTGATTCCAGTTGGAGAGACATATCAGATTTATTGAAAGATACTCTACCATTATGTATATCAAGTGGATGGTTAATATCTGATGAGAAAGATATTTATAAGTTAGCTAGTGATTTTAATTTTAATGAGGATGGGACTGTTAATGAGGTTGGTAACACTACTATCATCCCATTTAGTGTAGTTAAAAAAGTAATAAAAATTATAGTGGAGTAGTAAAATGACAAGGAAGAGACATTTAATGCACAGTACTATTGATATTGGTTCAGGATATATTCTTGCAGTATTGATTCAAATATTTATTTTTCCATTCTATGGATTGTATCCACGATTTATAGACATGCTAACTATCTCATTAATATTTATGGTAGTCTCAATAGCAAGGTCTTATCTCTGGCGTAGAGTTTTTTACACATGAATCATAGTGATAAAGGTCACGCGGGTGAGCTCATCGGTGAGGCGTGGTTAATCAAACAAGGTTACTGGGTGTTTCCAAATGTTGCACCACACGGAGTGATAGATTGTGTGGCCATACATAAAGTTACACACAAGACTTTATTTGTAGATTTCAAAGTAGTAAGCCGAACTAAAAAAGGTTGGGAACGCTCCCGTATAACTAATGAGCTTGGTAAACAGCTGGGCGTTAGGATTTTATATGTAGATTTAGAAACACATGAGTGTCGGATAAAAGATACTTGGGAAGATTATTTAAGAAAGAAGCGTAAAATAAAGATGGAGAAGTAATGAAGAGATATATATTTGACATAGAAACTGACGGATTGTTAGCTGATGTCACTAAGGTCCACTGTATTATATTATATGATTTAGATACTAAAAAAGTAATACATGATTCTAATAAAAACGCACTTAAAAAATTAACCAACGCAGATTTAATTATAGGACATAATGTTATTAAGTTTGATGTTCCGGTTCTTGAAAAGATTTATAATTTTAAACCACATGGAAAAGTGTTTGATACTATTGTTGCTACCCGTTTATTATTCCCTGATATAAAAGACGCCGACTTTAAGCGTGGTGAAAAGTTTCCAAATAAATTAATAGGAAGACACAGCTTAGAAGCTTGGGGTCATCGGATTGGTGTTCAGAAAAAAACTTATGAAACAGATTGGAAAGAATGTACACCAGAACTTATTGAATATTGTAAACAAGATGTACTTGTTAATGCCAGTTTATATACAGCCATAGAACGCAAGGGTTATTCTTGTGAAGCTATGGTGTTGGAACATGAAGTGGCCACTTTAATATTTAAACAAGAACAACAAGGTTTTATGTTTGATAAAACTAAAGCAGAAAAATTATATGGTAAATTAAATGCTAGACGATTAGCAATAGCAGAAGACCTACAAGAATTATTTCCACCAGTGATTGAGAGAATACCGTTCGTCCCTAAAGTAAACAATAAAACAAAGGGATATGTTAAAGGTGAAGTTTTTTATAAAGAAAAAACAATAACTTTCAACCCATCAAGTAGGCAACATGTTGTTGATAGATTAAAAATAAAATATGATTATGCTCCAGAAGTTTTTACAGCTGATGGGAAACCTAAGATGGATGATGCTATACTATCTAAATTAGATTATCCGGAAGCTAGATTATTAGCAGAGCACTTTCTATTAGATAAAAGAATTGCACAGTTAGCAACGGGTAATCAAGCGTGGTTGAAGTGCGTCGTCGGGGATAAAATTCATGGAACTTGTAATACAAATTCTACCGTAACGGCCAGAGCTTCCCATGCTTACCCAAACTTGGCCCAAGTGCCTAGTGTCACTGTCCCTTACGGAAAAGAATGTAGGGAATTATTTAAAGTGGCTGATGGTAATATGCTTATTGGTGTTGATATTGCTGGACTAGAAGTGCGTATGTTAGCTCATTATATGGCCCTATATGACAATGGGGCGTATGGAAAGGTGGTTACTGAGGGTGATATACATACTGAAACTCAGAAGATGGCCGGATTAGAGACTAGAGAGTTAGCTAAACGATTTTATTATTGCTTCCTTTATGGTGGTGGTGTTAAAAAGATAGCTGAAGTAACTGGTAAATCTATTAAAGAAGCCAGTAATATAAAAAGAAGATTTTTAAATAACCTACCAGCATTAAACAAATTAATAGAAGCAGTACAAGCTTCATCATCTAAAGGATACATCAAGGGATTAGATGGAAGGCGTATAAAGGTCAGGTCAGAGCATGCAGCTTTGAATACTTTATTACAATCTGGTGGTGCTCTTGTTTGTAAGCGGTGGTTGGTAGAGTTTGCTAAAAGATGCACTGAAGCGAACCAAGTTATATGGGTGCACGATGAAATACAAATTGAATCACCAGCTTCTAGTGCTGAAAAAGTAGGACAGCTTGCTGTTGATGCAATTAAAATAGCCGGAGAACATTTTAAATTAAGAATACCTCTAACTGGGGAATATAAAATTGGACATAATTGGAGTGAAACACATTAATATGAAAAAAGGAAGACAAGTAAAACAAAATGATACCCGTTATACAAAAAAACGAGTGTTGTTAATAGATGGTGATATTTTATTATACAAAATTTCACTACAAAATGAAGAAGCAGTAAACTGGGGAGATGGTCTCTGGACTTTACATTGTTATGAAGATAAATGTAAAGGAGAGGTGGACGCATACCTAGCAGATTTAAAATCATCATTGAATGCTAAGAATCTTCGGATAGCTTTAACATCCCATGATAATTTTAGGAAAGGTGTGCTACCATCTTATAAAGACAACAGAAAACAAAAAAGAAAACCACTAATATTACCAGTGTTGCGTAAATATTTAATAGAAAAATATAAAGCACAAGTATGGGATGGTTTAGAAGCTGACGATGTTCTAGGAATAATGGCTACAACATCTGACCCTTACTATGAGTTTGAAAAAATAATTGTATCTATTGATAAAGACATGCGTCAAATACCTTGTGCAGTTTCAGCTGATGGTATGACATTTAAAAACATTACTAAAGGAGAAGCTGATTACTGGTTTATGATGCAGACATTGATGGGTGATACAGTGGACGGTTACACTGGACTCCCCAGTGTTGGCCCCAAGTCAGCTGAGAAGATATTAGGTGGCGACCCTAATAAACCACTAAAAGAATTGTGGCATCTGGTCTTGAAAGCATACATTGATAAAGGATATACAAAAGCTGAAGCTATTCAACAAGCTAGAGTAGCCCGCATTTTACGCAAAGGGGATTATAATAGAAAAACAAAGAAGGTGAAACTATGGCAGATAACATAAGCAAGCCAGAACATTATGCACGATATAAAATAGAGCCAATGGTCTTTATTATAGAAAATAATATCCCATACTGTGAGGCCAATGCTATAAAATATTTATGTCGTTGGCGTTTCAAGCACAAAGCTTGGGAAGATAAATTAGAAGACTTAATGAAAGCCCGCGAGTATATAGAAAGAAGAATAATACAAGTGAAAGCTTTAATGGACAAGGATGATACTTCATCCTTACAACTACCAGACTAAGGAGAGACGATGATAGACTATGGACGCGATGACTTACTGACTTCATTTGGTAAGACCACTTTACACGATAGGTATTTACTTCCTGAAGAGTCATCACCACAAGATGCTTTTTATAGAGCAGCTAAAGCATTTTCAGATAACGAAGATATGGCTGAACGTATTTATAAATATGCATCTAAGCTATGGTTTATGTATTCTACCCCTGTATTAACCAATGCTGGTACTAGTAAAGGACTACCTATATCATGCTTTTTAAATTATGTGCCAGATAGTCGTGAAGGATTAACTGAACACTACACAGAGAACGCATGGTTGGCTTCTGTGGGTGGTGGAATTGGTGGTTATTGGGGACACATACGTTCTGATGGAACAGCAACAAGTCATGGGTCACAAAGCTCAGGGTCAATCCCGTTTCTACATGTAGTAGACTCAGAGATGTTAGCCTTCTCACAAGGAAAGACTAGAAGGGGCAGCTATGCCGCTTACATGGACGTAAGCCACCCTGAGATAATAGAATTTTTAGATATGCGTAAGCCAAGTGGTGGTGACGTGCATCGTAAATGTCTTAATCTACATCATGGTGTTAATATCCCTGATTCCTTTATGGAATTAATAGAGAACTGTGTTAAAGAACCTACTTATGATGATAGCTGGAATTTAATTGACCCACACACAAACAAGATAGTTAGAACTATTTCAGCCAGAGATTTATGGCAACGCATCTTAGAGAATCGCGTGGCCACTGGAGAACCATACCTAGTATTCAGTGATACCATTAACAGTGGATTACCTGAACCTCAAAAAGAGTTAGGTCTTAAAGTACATCATTCTAATTTATGTACTGAGATTACTCTTCCTACCAATGAATCAAGAACAGCGGTCTGTTGTTTATCTTCCGTCAATTTAGAAAAGTATGATGAATGGAAGAAAGACCCAATGTTCATTCCTGATTTAATTCATTTCTTAGACAATGTTCTACAAAACTTCATAGATAATTCCCCTGATATTTTATATCGAGCTAAATACTCAGCTATTAATGAGCGTAGTTTAGGTCTTGGGGCTATGGGATTTCATTCTTATTTACAATCTAAATCTATTCCGTATGAATCTGTAACAGCTAAAACTATTAACATGCAGATGTTCAGACATATTAAAGAAGAAGCTATAAGAGAGTCAAGGCGTTTGGCTATTAAGAAAGGTGAAGCACCAGACATGGAAGGTACTGGATTACGCAACGCTCATCTATTAGCTGTTGCTCCTAATGCCTCTAGCTCAATTATATGTGGCACAACATCTCCATCCATTGAACCGTTTAGAGCAAATGCTTATGTACAAAAAACAATGTCGGGTTCCTTCTTAGTCAAGAATAAACATTTAGAAAAAATATTAGAAAACAAAGGAATGAATAATGATAAGACATGGAAAAAGATACTGGCAAACAGGGGTTCAGTGTTAGACATTAAAGGTCTATCTGATTATGAGAAAGATGTGTTTAAGACAGCAATAGAAATAAATCAACAATGGGTCATTGGACATGCCGCTGACCGCCAGCAGTTTATATGTCAAGGACAATCAGTTAATGTATTTGTACCAGCGGATGTAGATGTTAAAGAGTTACATGATATACACATGTTAGCTTGGAAACGTAAATTAAAGACACTATATTATTGTAGGTCTGAAGCTATCAAACGAGCTGAGTTAGTATCACAAAAAATAGAAAGAACCATCATACCAGATGCTGAATGCACAGGGTGTGAAGGGTGAGCTTATTTAAAGAGCGTATTTATTATAAACCATTTGATTATGAGTGGGCCTTCCAAGCGTATGACTTACAACAAAAGATGCACTGGCTCCCATCTGAAATATCAATGCATGAAGATGTTAGAGATTGGAATGATAAACTAACTGAGTCTGAAAAGAATCTTATTAACCAGATACTTAAATTCTTTACACAAGGGGACATAGATATAGCTAAAGGATACCTTGATAAATACATCCCTAAATTTAAACCCCCTGAAATTAGAATGATGCTGACCGCTTTTGCAGCAGCTGAGGCGAACCATGTACACAGTTATTCTTTACTTAATGACACAATAGGAATGCCAGAGAAAGATTATAAAGCATTTCAAGAGTATAAAGAAATGGCTGATAAACATACATACTTATTTAAAGACAAAGGTGCTGGAGTAGAGGGGTTAGCCAGAGATGTTGCTTGTTTCTCAGCATTTGGAGAAGGACTTCAACTGTTTGCCTCTTTTGTAATGCTACTTAATTTTCAAAGATTTGGTAGGATGAAGGGGATGTGTCAGATTATAACATGGTCTATAAGAGATGAGTCTCATCATGTAGAAAGCATGATTAAGCTATTTAAAACCCTAATAAAAGAGAACCCTAAGATATGGAATGATAAATTTAAAGGAACTTTATATCAAAATTGTAGAGATATGGTTGAACTAGAAGATAAGTTTATAGACTTAGCGTTTGAACAAGGTGGAATTAGGGGCCTAGAACCTAAAGACGTTAAGAAGTATATAAGATATATAGCTGATAGGCGTCTGTTACAACTCTCATTAAAGGCCAATTATAAAGTTAAAGATAATCCCTTAGATTGGTTAGATTGGATACTAAATGGTGTTGAACATACTAATTTCTTTGAGAATAGGGCGACAGAATATAACAAAGGAACGGTCACTGGTAAGCTATGGACTTAAAGTACCCGTTTTAGAAGGATAAAACATGAAGATAAAAGATATTAAGGGTGAAGACCCAGAAGAAATAACTCTTCCTAAGACGGTACCGCAACTTATTAAATTATTGAATGAAGTGTACCCAGAGAAATCACCTGATATTAGAAATGAAGTTATA
>VTLG01009325.1_pt1 | contig 43133 bp, 57 predicted proteins | sample 4694571 | NCBI WGS metagenome assembly VTLG01 (sample SAMN12604809, study PRJNA352737) | marine metagenome | biome: ENVO:00000447; feature: ENVO:00000209|ENVO:00000569|ENVO:01000036; material: ENVO:00002151; isolation source: viral sequences binned using virsorter ...
GCGTGGGCCCAGATGCAGGAGATGATCATGTGCACTGCACCAGGCCAGACGGCATGATGCATTACGTCTGGATATTTATCGCAGTGTACATTGTTGCATTGCTCATTGCCCCGCACCAGGTGCTGACTACTACAGTCATAGCTGCCACGGCAGCGTATCACCTGCTGACCTCCATCTCCATCCCGAGCTGAAGCTCGATTGGGTATATATAGTAGTAAGTTCTCTGGGGACGCTACGCTTCGGGAAGATTTCGTGGAAAAATAATTAATAATAAGTATTGACAAATAAAGTGGGATAGTATATAAGGGAATAATTAACTAGAAAGACGAAAGGAAAATAAAATGTCAAAAGCTGTTAATATATTAGAAGTGCTAGAGAAAGCACAACAAAGTCCTGCTAGTGTTAGCAAAAGAAATAAACAAGCTATCATAGATGCCTATGGTCGTGCGTTAACAATGCAAAAAGTTTTAGCAGACTTTATTAAAGTAAACCGACAACTAATGATAGACTTAGCGTTTGGAGAGAATGCTAACCTATTACATGGGAGGGATTACTCACTTCATGTATCACAAAAATTGGGTGCAAAGATTGACAACAAACTCGTTAAAGAAAAACTTGGCGAGATTGCGTATCATCAATGCAAAGTGCCAACGGAATATAAACAAATACAAGCGATGCCTTTATCGGAAAGCACGGTTTCGAGAAATAAGAAATCGACAATCGACGAAGTAGCAGACTTTAGAATTTCTGCATAGTACCGATATATTGCCTATGTAGTTAATGGGGCGACTTGTTCGCCCCATCCCCATTCCATTACCAACCTTGATTAGTTTCCTAGTATATATAGTAAGATAAGTTCCGCACGGGAACCACTACCACTTCCATTCCATTACCGACCTTGCTTCGTAGTTCATGTACTAGTAGTAGTAAAGAATGGCACGCGGTCTGAGTTGCTCGGTTGTCAAGTAAAAAAGAAAAGTAAAAAAGAATTTGACTATAAAAAGAAATGGGATTAATAAGTATATATAAATAAGAAAGGAAAAATCAAAATGCCAGATAATGATAACGACTTACAAAATAGATTAGTTGCCTTAGAGCAACAGTTAGGACTAACAACTAGAAATGATAATCATATTCAAGCTAATACTAATACCAATATTAATACTAATATTAATTGGCGTGCTTTATATAAGTGGCTAGAGTCTGAGGTAGAAGAAATGATCTTCGATCCTCAAGCACCTCAGTATCTTAAAGATTGGGGGCAAAAGATTTTATCTGAAGCAAGAGCCAAATTAAATTTATAAGAGTTCCTCGAGGGCTGGCAAAAGGGCGGAATTATCCGCCCTTTTTTTATGTAATCACCAGGCAGCCCCGCAGCAGCGACCAGCTTCTCCAGGCAGCCTGAGATGCAGGTGATAGCTCACCAATCAACATTAGGTACTTACACCTAAGACCAAACACCATATCTAGTATTAAAACACCCCACACCCCCTGTTTCGCAGTCGTCGTGCGAGCGGCAGTAAAGTCTAAGTTTTACACAAACGCATAGTATGATATAACTTTTTTATGAATGAAAAACGAATTCCAACGGAAGTACTAAAATATGAATTAAGGAAAATGCAAATAAAATTGGCTGAGGAGTCCCGTTCCTCCTTCTTAACTTTTGTAAAAAAAGTTTGGCCAGACTTTGTTGCAGGTTCACATCACAAAATTTTTGCAGAAAAATTAGAAAACGTTTCACGTGGAAAGATAAAAAGATTAATTGTTAATATGCCACCGAGACATACAAAGTCAGAGTTTGCTTCTAATTTATTTCCTGCATGGATGCTTGGACAAAAGCCGAAATTAAAGATAATACAGACTACACATACTGCAGAATTATCATATAATTTTGGTAGGAAAGTGAGGAACATATTTGACCAACAAGATTTTAAAGATGTTTTCCCGACTGTCAGCTTATCACAAGACTCTAAGGCAGCGGGGCGTTTTACAACTAACGCTGGTGGAGAGTATTTTGCTGCTGGTGTGGGTGGTGCTATTACTGGGCGTGGTGCTGACTTGCTTATTATTGATGATCCTCACTCGGAGCAAGACGCACTCAGTCAAACAGCAATGGACAACGCCTACGAATGGTACACCTCTGGACCTAGACAGCGTCTCCAACCTGGTGGTGCTATTGTTATAGTTATGACCAGATGGTCCACAAAGGATCTTACGGGAAAATTATTATCACAACAAACTAACGAACACGCTGATCAATGGGACGTGGTTGAGTTTCCAGCAGTCTTGAATGACAAACCATTATGGCCTCAGTTCTGGAAAATGGAAGAATTAAATGGTGTTAAAGCATCTTTGTCAGAACAAAAATGGCAGGCTCAATGGCAACAAAAACCTACGTCAGAAGAAGGATCTATCATTAAACGTGAGTGGTGGAAAATATGGCCAAAAGACAATATACCTGATTTAACACATGTTATACAGAGTTATGACACAGCATACAGTAAAAGAGAGACAGCAGACTTTAGTGCAATAACAACGTGGGGTGTATTTAAACCCGTGGAACACGGCCCATGGAACATTATACTTCTTGCTATGAGAAAAGGACGTTGGGATTTTCCTGACTTAAAAAAAATTGCTGTGGATGAATATAAGTATTGGGAACCAGAAACAATCTTGATTGAAGCTAAAGCTTCTGGTATGCCCTTAACACAGGAGCTACGTCAAGTAGGAATTCCTGTAGTAACTTATACGCCTAGTAAGGGCAATGATAAGCATGTGCGTGTAAACTCCGTAGCTCCCATCTTTGAAGCAGGACAAGTATGGGCGACCGACGACCGCTTTGCGGAAGAAGTTATTGAAGAGTGCGCTGCTTTCCCTTATGGTGATCATGACGATTTAGTTGATTCAACAACACAAGCGTTGTTGCGATTCAGGCAGGGTAACTTTATCCAACTGGAGTCTGATTATATTGAAGATAAAAAATTTATAGAACCAAGGCAGTATTACTAATGACTACTAATATAAAACCACCAGGCGTAGGAGTAGCAATCAAAGGCTTAGGAAAAGCAAGTAATTTACTAAGACTATCACAACATGATTTGTTATCCGCTAAGTTTGAAAGAGATAGAGTGTTACTAGGCGTAAAAGATATTCGCCTACAAAACATAAAAAAGAAACTAAAACCATGAACATAGCAGCCGCAGCAAACGTAATTGGAACAAAAGGAGATGAGGCTGTAGATTTAGCAAAAATACTATATCAAGCCAGCAGAGCTCCTTATGATTCTAGAGTTTCTATAGGTGATAAAGCTTTTAAAAATTTATATGGACAGAGTTATTTTGAATTACCTTTTAGAAATGCAGATTTATATAAAACACAAGAAGACGTTTTAAACGCAATTGCTACTGGAAAAATATCTAACGTCTATGGCGCTAATGTTTTAAAAGAAAAGTTTGGTATACTAGGTTTAGCGGATAAGTCTGGTAAAGGTTTTGAGCCTAAATTTAAAAAGATGCTTAACGCTTATGTTAATCAAAATCCAAAAGTTCAACAACAATATGAAGATCTTATTTATCACGGAGGTTTAATTTCAGCAGGGGGAAGTAAGATTGGTTCACAAAGAGTAACTAAAGCAGCTTATCTAAACAGAGCAATTGATTTAGCAATGGACCCTAATTATTTAAAAGAATACGGAGATCTTCCTTTTCGTTTTAAATATATGAATGCTTTAAAGGATATTGTTGATCCAAAGGCTTCTATATATTCAATCGCAGGTGGAACTTTTAGCAATGCTTTGAAACAGGGAGAAAAAATAGCTAATGCTAGAGGACTTAAAGTAAATTTCTTTCCACCAAGAAGTGTTGAAAATCCAGCTATAGGAGTAACAGGATCTGGTTATCAAATGGAGAAGTTTGCTACTGTTAATAACGGAAGAACACTTCTACCCGCTTCTTTATTTGCAGCTCGTGAAGGTGCAAAAGCTAAAAAAAGATCAATGTCTTCACAACAGTTTTTAAATAATTTTAATATAGGAGATAGATTAGATACGGGTAGTTTTGAATACGTAACCCCTTTAAGAATGTCTATTCCAGGTCAAGAAGGTAAAACTTTTTATCAAATAAAATATGATATTATGAACCGAACTCCTGGTAACAAACAACGTTTAGATCAAATAAATCGTTTGTTTGAAGGTAATAAACCAGTAATAACACTTGATCATGTACAACCACAAAGATTTGGCGGAACTAATGATACCTTTAATTTAAGATATATATTTGAATCAGGTCACTTTGGTGGAATTAGACAAACAGCAAAAGAAAGTGACGAGCTTACAATGTTTGTTGGTTCTAAAGGTCAAACTGCAGTTAGACCAACTGTTACTGATAAGACAAATTTAGAGAAGGATGTTTACGAAAGAACAATGAAAATTGTTGATCTCGTTAAAAATAACAAAGTAGACGAAGCACAAAAATTAAGTGATGAAGTTTATTTTCTCGTAGAAAATTTTAAAAAAGTAAATCCAGGTGTAGATTTTAAATTAGGTATACCATATGTTCCTGTAAAAACTGGTAAAAAATCTATTACTTATATTCCTTATTATCAACATTTAAAATTAAACAAAAATCAAATAGACGAACTTTTTCTTCCTAGAGGAGAAGGAAGTAATGCTCTTCTACAACAATATGAAAATTTACCTAACTCTGGTGACACCATGCAGAAATCATTTGATAAAGCCTATGAAAAACTAGCACCCTTTATTATACAAGGTGAAAAACTTACAGAAGAAGCTCGTAAAGGATTGTTTGAAATGAAAGCAAAAGGAGGAGCTGTAGGTTTACAGGATGGTGGACAACCTGGTTTCTTTGAAAGAGTTAAAAAACAATTTTTTGAAGGACAGGAGTATCCTTACGAGGTAGCTTCAAATGAACCAATTGAAAACCCTCTAAAAGATATAACTCCAGAACAAGTTATAAAGGTCACTGATGATATAAAATTACAACCCTTAGAGGATGCAATAAAAAAACAAAAAGAAAAATATTACAATCAATATGATAATGAAAATTTATCTCCTGACACAAGACAGTATGTCTTATCATCAAAAAATTATCATCAACATTTAGAAAATAAAAAAATGGCCATATCAAAAGCTGAAATATGTGGAATTACTCCTGATGCACCAGGATGTAGTGATTATTTTCCAAATGGAAAATTCTTTAATGAATTAACAGGAGAAAGAAAACCTCTAGGTCCAGGAACCATGTACGATGTTGAAGATTTTTATAATCAATTAGAAAACACAGATTACTTTAAAAATATGTTTGCGATGGCAAAAGGAGAGGGTAATTTTGCAGAGGCAGCATCAAACGCAAGAAAAGAAATGGCGGCTAACTCTATAAAAAAACTTCCTTTAGCTACAGCAGATTTCCTTTTAGATTTTTATCAAGTTTTAAGTCCTTTTGGTATTGGGGCTTCAGCATTTCAAAGTAGTGCTAAAAAAAGAAAAGGGGAGGATATAACAAGAGAAGAGTTAGCAGATTACATTAGAAAAATGCAACCATCAGATATGAGTGAAGAAACTATTCAAAGTTTAGTGAACAGTGCTTTTGAATCTTTTGATGCTGGGATACCTTATATGCCTAATGTAACTGGTAAAGTAGAAGATAAGTTTGGAAGAAGAGTATTCATAGGCCCAAATACAGTAGAAGGCAGAGAACTTAGTGGATTTGAAGTTGCAGCTCAATACGGCATAACTGCTGCAGGTTTTCTACCATTAGTAACTAAACCAACCTATACGGGAAAAATAATGGAAGTTTTAGGTCGAAAAGACATAGGAACTTTTGGAAAAGTTCTAAGAGTTACACCAAGAGCTCTCGGTATACCAACCACTCAAGATGCAATAGGTATATTAAAGCTATTAAAAGCAGTAGCTGTTAATTCAGTAAAACAACCAGTTAAAATTTACTATGGCGCTGGTAGATATTTATCAGCAGAAGTAAAACCAGGAACGGAAAATATTTTTGTTGTTGGAAGTAAAACATTGCCAGAGTTGGGAGTAAAATTACCTGCAAGTGAAATAGCAAAAAGGCAAAATTATACTAACATGATTAAAAATACTACGATGTTAATTAGACAACTTGAAGATCAGAAGGTACAAGAAAAGGCAGAAGCTAATGAAAAAGAATATCAAGCATTTAAATTAACAACATTAAAACCAGACTTTGAATATAACGACCATCTAAAACATTACTATCAAGAGGCCATAAGATCTATGGTTGCTGATCCTAACGAACTACCTTTTCCAGATACAGACGACATAGAGTATGTTTCAAATTTACCTTTTGATCCTGAAAAAACTCCTAAGAACGTTATTCGATACGCAAAAGAACTTGCTAATACATACATCGAACAAAATAACTTAAAAAGAAACACAATAGGTGATATGATGTTCTACGACATGAAGAACAAAGAAGAACCAATAGATATTTTTGAAGAAGATGTAGAAACTAACGTTGTTCCAAGATTATCCGTGGGCGGTGATCCAGGACAATTTACTGATCCACTACGAATGGGGGACGACGATACTGTTGACATTCAAGGTGTTTTACAAGAACCTGCTTATTTAGGTGTGGACGAGTTAGATATGTTCTTTGAAGATTCTAAACTTAGACCAGAAAATAGAGATGAAGCGTTGCCACCAGAAGTACAAGTGGCTAACGTTGTATTCGGTAAAGCACCAGGATGGGCGATTGCAGGAGCAAACAAAGTTGATGATTTACTTCGTGGAGGAAACACAGGACAAAGAATAGCACAAGCAGATGCTTTAGCGGATCAAGCAGTTACTGTAGGAGAGAAAGCAAATCGTTTTTTCTCGGGCATCGAAGCACGGCTCATCGACCCTAATGCACCACAAGAATTTGCAAGAGCAGAAGACTTGTATAATTTTTTACAGTCGAAAGGTATTTCTAAGTTTGAGGTAGAAGATTATCAAATACCACAGCTTATTGAAACAATGACAAAAACAGGTCAACCTATTACAAAAGCTAACTTACTAGAGAGAATTAAAAATGCACCTATACGTAAATTAAAATCATACACAAGAGGTTTTAGATCAGAGGTAGAAAATGCGGATGGTCAGTTTGTTGATGGCAAGTATGCTAGAGAATATTATGAAAAAGGATCTATTCCTAATTCATATAGAGAAAACATTTTGTATCTTAGCGCGGACGATATTCCTGGTGACGTGGGTGTGTATAAACATAGCACGCACGGATTTTTCCCTGATGACACAACAAACTACGTGATCGGTTGGACGCGGAGCACGGACCGCTATGCAATTATACCTGGCACTAAAGGGCAGTTATCAAACATTGGTCCAAAGCAAACAGAACTAACAAGTAAAATAGAACGTTTAACAAAGATAACAAATAGATCAGCAGAGGATATTGTTAATCAATCAGGTGGTCGAGTATCTTTAGAACAAGCACAGAAAAATATTGACAGAGCAAAAAAAGATTTAGTCAAGGCGCAAGACGAGTTGGCTAACGTAGGTAAAACAGATGACGCTGTGGTGACAGGAGATCAAACAGTGCGTGTAACATTTGCCGATGAAGTACAATCAGATATTATGCAGACATACAGAAAACATTTGGAGCAGGTAATAGGTGATTACAAAAAGCTTGTTGATAAAGGCATTGATGTAAAAGACACGGCAAAAATAAGATCACAAGGTTATCAAATGGATTTACGAACAGATAACGATGTCTTACAATTTTACGCAAAAAATAAAAGTTTAATGCGACCTGTATTTAAAACAGAAGAAGATTTTGCAGCTTACATAAATGACATTAGAAAATCACAAGCAGTATTTAAAGACTTTGCAAAAATACAACCAGGTCAGATGCCTCCAGGAGCTTTAGCAGCTGTCCGAGAAGCTGGTAAAAGTAGAGATAAAGTATTAACAATGTTTGAGGAGGCTTTTACAAATCCTGAAACATTAAAGAAATTATTTCCTAATATACCTTTTAAAGACAGAAAAGTATGGGGTGATGCACTAATTAAAAATGATTTAGCTTCTGCTGCAAAAAGAAAATTTGTAGATAAAGATGCAAACGCTTCTGATTGGTATGTTATATCTCCAGCAGAACTTGTAACAACCAGATATGGTCAAAAAGGAACTACCGCTACACCTTTTGCACAGAGAAACAAAGATATGAAAGGTATTGGTCAACATGAATTTTATGGTGGTCCTGATGTAACTGATCCTAACGGAAAACACTTTACAGGTATTTTAGAGGCGTCTTTACGAAGAGCGGCAAAAGCAAACAACACAGAAGTTAAAGTGGTTAAAGTTCAGATTGGAGAGCCTAAAAGTATAACTAGATCAGTTCAAATAGTAAATGCACAAGGGGATATAGTGAAACAATTTAAAATGGCAAAAAGCAGTAAGGCAGAAGATTTTGGCGATGTAATGAAAAAAGCACAAGATTATATAGCAGAGACTGGTACAGAAGGTTTAATTGCTAGACCGATTGAGATACCTTCGGGCTTTAAAACTGTAGATGCTTATGCTATAAAGTTAACCCCTGAAATGGTATTACCAACAAAAACACATCTGGCATCTGGAGGATATGTACGTTATGATCCCCTTGTGTCAATAGATGAAATGATAGGAGCAGCATAATGGTTGTAGAAAGACCAGCAAATTACGACGAACCACAAACAGTTAATGATGAATTAATGATACCACCTTTAGTTGGAGAAACAGTGGAACTAGAACCTGGCACTGACCAAGCTATTGACATTGAAATGACAGACGATGGAGGTGCTATTGTTAATCCTGAAGTAATGCAACCCGATGGTGGTTTTGATGGTAATTTAGCAGAATTTGTTGATGAGAATGATTTACAAGTAATATCCAGTGAACTTAGACAATCTTATCAAGATGATAGGTCTTCAAGACAACAATGGGAAGAAACATATACAAAAGGATTAGATTTACTTGGATTAAATTACAATGAACGTTCACAGCCTTTTGAAGGTGCGAGTGGGGTTACACATCCACTATTAGCTGAAAGTGTTACACAGTTTCAAGCACAAGCTTACAAAGAATTATTACCAGCTAGTGGACCCGTAAGAACTCAAATTATTGGTTCTGCTACAAAAGATAAAGAAGATCAAGCACAGCGCGTGGGTGATTATATGAATTATCAGATCATGCATGTTATGGAAGAGTATGATCCTGAGTTAGATCAAATGCTTTTTTACTTACCATTAGCGGGATCTACTTTTAAAAAAGTTTATTATGATTCAAATTTAGCTAGAGCAGTATCTAAGTTTATTCCTGCTGAAGATTTAGTTGTTCCTTACACAGCTACAAATTTAGAGGAGTGTGAAAGAGTAACTCATATTTTAAAAAGAACAGATAATGATATTAAAAAAATGCAAGTCACGGGTTTTTATCGTGATGTTAGTTTACAGGTAATTCAAGAAGACGATAAAGTTGAAGAGAAGGAGAGAAAACTATCAGGTATAGAAAAAACTGGATACAGAGATGATCAATACACTTTGTTAGAAATGCATGTTGATTTAGATGTTCCAGGTTTTGAAGATCCAGATGGTATTAAACTTCCTTATATAGTTACAATAGACGAAGGCTCAGGAAATGTTCTTTCTATTTATAGAAACTATAAAGAGGGCGACTCAATGTACAAAAAACAACAGTACTTTGTTCATTATAAATTTATGCCTGGTCTTGGTTTTTATGGTCTTGGTTTAATTCACATGATTGGTGGTTTATCTAGAACAGCAACTGCTGCGTTAAGACAACTTATTGATGCTGGAACTTTAGCAAATTTACCAGCAGGATTTAAAGCCAGAGGTTTACGTATAGCTGATGATGACAGCCCAATACAGCCAGGTGAGTTTAGAGATGTTGATGCTCCGTCAGGTGATTTACGTGCAGGATTATTACCATTACCGTACAAAGGTGCGGATCCAACTTTATTTCAATTACTAGGTTTTTGTGTTCAAGCAGGAAAAGAATTTGCAACTGTTGCTGATCAAAAATTAGGTGAAGCCGCGAATGCAGGTGCGCCTGTTGGCACAACTATGGCTCTTATGGAAAGAGGCATGCGTGTTATGTCAGCAATACACAAAAGAATGCATTATGCTCAAAGAATAGAATTTAAATTATTATCAAGAATATTTGCTGATTCTTTAGCTCCTGTGTATCCTTACGAGGTACAGGGTGATTTACAATCATTAAAAGCAACAGACTTTGATGAAAGAATAGATATTATTCCTGTTTCTGACCCGACAATTTTCTCAATGTCACAACGTGTAACATTAGCACAAACACAATTACAATTAGCAGAAGCTGCACCACAAATGCACAACATGTATGAGGCATACAGAAGAATGTATTCAGCAATGGGTGTTCAAAATATAGAAGCAATTTTACCAGCTCCTTCTGGACCGCAACCTATGGATCCAGGAATGGAAAATGCAACAGCTTTATCTGGTGGTTCATTAACTGCTTTTAGAAAACAAAATCAATTAGCACACATAGATGCTCACAGAGCTTTCTTTTCAAGCGCTTTAGTTAAAACAAACCCTCAAGCTTTGATGATTTTACAGTCACATATTATGGAACATGTTTCTTTACAGGCAAGAGAAGAGGTGGAACAAGAAATGGCAAAAGAATTTGAATTAATACAAGCAAAATCAGGTGGTGAACTACCTCCTGAACAACAAAATGAAATGCAAGAATTATTAGAATCAAAAATTTCTGAAAGAATTGTTGAAATGACTGAAAAAATGGTGACTGAAGAACAAGCAATGATGTCTGAACAAGGAGAAGACCCATTAATTCAACTAAAACAACAAGAAATTAACTTAAAAGCACAAGATTTACAGAGAAAAGCAACATATGATGAAGGAAAAATGGCTTTAGATGCTGCAAAATTAGCTCAAAATGAAGAATTGGCCGAAGCTAAAATGGATTCACAGGAAGATATTGCGCAATTACGTGCAAATGTTAATCTTCAGAAACAAAATGAAAAAAATGTTAACCGCAACAGATAAATTACAAGAATATTTTAACGAATTGATGAATTTTGCTGACACGGGCGTAACAAATCAAGAAGAGCAGATACTTTTAGCTGGTGCAATGATGGGTGTAGCAAAAATGTTGTATCACAACAACCTTTCCGAACAAGAATATAACAATATTATGGATCATAACGGAAGAGACTTGCTAAATCTCATAAAACCTACTATACATTAATCATCATGGCTAAAAAATTTCCTGATTTGTCTGGCGACGGTAAAATTACCAAAAAAGATATTTTAATGGGCCGAGGTGTTGTTAAAAAACAAGCAGGCGGACAAATAAATGGTTTAAAAAAAATTGGTATGAAAAAAGGTGGTCTAGCGGGTAGACTGGCTCAACGTGGTTATGGAAAGGCAAGATCATGAAATTCAAAAATGCAAAAATGAAAGAAGTACCTCATAAAAATCCTTTTCCTAATAGAAAAGATGCTTCTGACGCTGCTATTGTTTACTCTCCTTTTGTTGTAAAAAAGAACAAAGGAAGTGGTCCACAAGGACAGACAAGCAAAATGCAGATTAAAAAGGTAGCTTTCAAAGGCGTAAAATAGTATAATCCCCCACTTAAACAAGGAGGTAGTATGAATCTACTGAAAGATCTCTGGTCACACATCAAAGAATGGTCGGACTGGAAAATGAAGGACTGGATCAAGGCGGCTATTGTAGCTATCATTGTTCTCTGGATAATTAGCTGGATGACAGGCGGAGCAGCATAGTGCTTAATCTACTCGGTGGTTTAATTGGTGGTGGAAAAGGCGGTGCCTTAGCAACCATTTCAAAAGTTGTCGATGAGCTTCATACGAGTGAGGAAGAAAAATTAGATAAAAAAATTCTTATGCAACGCTTACAACAAAAGCTTGCAGAAAAACAATTAGATGTTAATGCAAAGGAAGCCAGCCATCGCAGCGTATTCGTTGCTGGCTGGCGACCTGCAATAGGATGGTGCGGAGCCCTTGCCTTATTTTTTGCTTTTATATTATCACCATGTATTGAATGGTATGCAAAATTTTCAGGTATGGATATTGTACCACCTGCTATAGAAACTGGGCCCTTACTAGCAATTGTCACTTCAATGCTCGGAGTTGCGGGCATGAGAAGTTTCGAGAAGGCAAAAGGGATTGCTAAGTGACATACGACGAATTAGCTGGTTCAGTAAAATTATCAGAAGGCTTTAGAGATCACATATACAAGGATACCGAAGGGTTTGCTACGATAGGTTGGGGTCATAAAGTTGTGCATGAAGATAATTTTGAAGAAGGCAAAACTTATACAAAAGAAGAATTACAAGAAGTATTTGATAAAGATTTAAACAATGCGATTGGTAAAGCTAGAGCACTTATGGAACAAAATGGTGTTACTGATTTACCAACGACTGCTCAACACACTCTTACGGAGATGGTGTTTCAACTTGGGCCTACAGGCGTGTCCAAGTTTGCAAATATGTGGAAATGCCTGCAGAACCGAGATTTTAACGGCGCGAGTCTGGAAATGTTAGATTCAAAATGGAATCGTCAAACTCCAAATCGCTGTAAAAAATTATCGGATCAAATGAAATCATGCGCATAGAAAATTTATTTACTTATTTCAAAGACAAACTAAAAGCTAGACAAGACGCTACAAAAGAAGCTATATGTAGTAATGTAAAAGATTGGGACACTTATCGGTATATGACTGGTAAACTTCACGGTCTTAGAGAAGCAGAACAGGAACTCCTTGACCTGCTAAAGAAAATGGAGCGAGATGATGACTAAACCTAAATTAATTGTACCAAAACATGTATGGGATGGTGCACAGGCAGAAAAAACGAAAAACGAATTAGAAAAAGTTCCAAACCCAGTTGGATGGAGAATTGTTTTATTTCCTCTTAAATTAGAAAAGAAAACAAAAGGAGGTATTCATTTAACTGATGATACAATACAAGAATCACAAATAACAACAAATATTTGTAAAGTATTAAAGACTGGTTCTTTATGCTACACAGATAAAGAGAGATACCCTGATGGACCTTGGTGTAAAGAAGGTGATTGGGTTATAATAACTCGCTATGCTGGATCTAGAGTAAAGATTGATGGCGGTGAGTTGCGGATAATTAACGAAGATGAAATACTGGCTGTCGTTGATGATCCTAGAGACATATTGCCAGCTAACATATTATAAACATGGAGAAGTCTATGCAACAAGTGCAATCACAAAATGACAAACTGGTCCCGATAGATACTTCTGGTGATCCTGTCGAAGTGGAGTTGAAAGAAGATGAAAAGAAAGAAGGGGTACAATCAACAGTACCTGATATTCAAGTTGAGGAAGCACCTCAAGAAGAAGTAAAACAAGAATCAAAAGAAGAAGAGCTAGAAGAATACTCTGCTTCTGTAAAACGTCGTATTGATAAGCTAACGAGAAAAATGCGTGAAGCTGAAAGGCGTGAACAAGCAGCAATTGAATATGCTAAAAATGTTAATGATAAATATAAAAATGCTGTTAACACAGGCACTCAAAAAGACGACTATGCTATTAAAAACATAGAAGAAAAATTAGTAACTCAAGAAGCTTTTGCTAAAAGAGCCCTTGAAGCCGCTATGACTGCAGGAGATGTCAACAAACAAGTTGAAGCTCAACAAGAGATAGCAAGACTAGCGATAGAAAAGGAAAGAGTAAATGTAACTAAACAAAAAAGGGAACGACAAAAAGGTCAAGAGTTTCAAGGCGAGCCAATGCCTGAAATATTACAAAAACCTGCTGCTCAAACAGCGGAACAAGTACAACAACAAGTTGTAGAACCTGATCCCAAAGCAAAAGAATGGGCTGGTAGGAATGCTTGGTTTGGTAAAAACAAAGTTATGACTTATGCCGCAATGGGTTTACATGAAGAATTAGTAGAAGAAGGATTTGACGCAACGACAGATGAGTACTATACTGAAATTGATAAACGTATCGCAAAAAGTTTTCCTCAACAGGGGAATCAAGCAAGACCAACTCAAAAAGTTGGTTCTGCTGTAAGAACATCGGCTACAGGCCGCCGCACTGTGAAACTCACACCCTCACAAGTAGCGATCGCAAAAAAACTTGGTGTGCCACTTGAAGAGTACGCAAAACACGTGAAGGAGGCTTAACATGAGTACAAAAGGAATAAAAAACCTATCACGCAAACAAGAAACCCGTGAAAAGGACGCTCGACCGAGGGGATGGGTTCCTCCGTCAAATTTAGATGCACCAGAACCACCAGAAGGTTTTCACCATAGGTGGGTAAGACTTGAGTATCGTGGCATGGCTGATGAAAAAAATGTTATCGGCAGGTTACGAAGTGGGTATGAGTTTGTGAAAGCAGATGAATATCCTGATAGAATGGATTTACCTTCTATCGCTGACGGCAAGTATAAAGGTGTAATTGGCATCGGTGGGTTAGCTTTAATGCGTTGTCCAGTAGAGGTGAAAGAGGACCGAGATGAATATTTCAGAAATCTTACTAATCAAAAGACAGACGCTATTGAAAATGATCTGCATAAAGACGAGCATCCAAGCATGCCTATCCATCAGGAAAGGCAGAGCAGAGTAACTTTTGGAGGCAAAAAGTCTTAATGAGTAAGATTTTAGTCTCTGAATAAGTAAAAGGAGACTGATATGGCTAATATAGATGCCGCTTTCGGTTTACGTCCAATTGCTAAAGTAGGTTCGGCTCCAGGTGGGACAACTGGAACTACTAAATACTCTATTGCTGACAACCAAAGCACTGCGATCTTCACTGGCGACCCCGTTAAATATAAATCTGACGGAACAGTTGAAGTAGCGGCTGCTGGTGAAGCATCATGCGGAGTATTTATGGGATGTTTTTATACAGACCCAACCTCAAGCAAACCGACGTTTAAAAATTACTTCCCAGCATCGTTATCACCTGGTGATGCGATTGCTTTCGTAGCAGATGACCCTGATCAAATGTTTGTTGTACAACAAGATTCAGTTGCTTCAAGTTTATCTGGCGCGAACATCAACGAAAATGCGAATCTCATTTTCGGTTCTGGTAGTACCACTACGGGTCTATCTGGAGTAGAAATAGATTCCAGTTCAGCAACATCGACAGCGACCCTTCAGGTTAGAATCGTTGCTGGTTATGAGACTCCAAGCAATACAATTTCTACTGCAGCAGCAGGGAATAACAGTGTATTTGTTGTAAAGATCAATAACCATCAATTAGGTTCTAGTACTGGAACAGCTGGCGTATAGGAGGTTATTATGGCTATTAATAGAGCCCAATTAGCGAAAGAGCTAGAACCTGGCCTAAACGCCTTGTTCGGTATGGAGTATTCTCGTTATGAGAACGAGCATGCTGAAATTTTTGACAATGAAGCAAGTGACAGAGCTTTTGAAGAAGAAGTAATGTTAGTTGGCTTTGGCGAAGCAGCAGTAAAACAAGAAGGTGCAGCAGTTCAATTTGACACTGCACAAGAATCTTTCACTGCTAGATATACTCACGAAACTGTTGCATTAGCATTCAGTTTGACTGAGGAAGCTGTCGAAGACAACTTGTACGATACTTTATCGGCTCGTTACACAAAATCATTGGCACGTTCAATGGCATACACAAAGCAAGTTAAAGCAGCGAACATTTTAAACAATGCTTTCTCAACTGCTGGTGGTGATGGTGTTTCTTTAGTAAACAGCGCACACCCAACTGCTTTAGGTGGAACTTTTTCAAACATAAGTTCAACTAATGCTGACTTGAACGAAACCTCATTAGAGCAAGCAATGATCGACATCGCAGGCTTTATCGACGAAAGAGGCTTAAAAGTTGCAATGCAGGGAAGAAAATTAATCATCCCAGTAAACACGCAATTTGTAGCGGATAGAATCTTAGAGTCTACTCTAAGAGTCGGTACGTCTGACAATGACATTAACGCACTCAGAAATATGGGTATGCTACCTGATGGTTATGTAATCAACCACTATCTATCAGATACTGATGCATTCTTTATTAAAACTGATGCTCCTAATGGATTTAAACACTTCACAAGAGCTGCCCTTGCTACTGGCATGGAAGGTGATTTTGATACAGGAAACATGAGATACAAAGCACGTGAAAGATATAGCTTTGGTTTCTCAGATCCTAGATGTGTATACGGATCTCAAGGTTCATAAGAATTAACTAAATCTTTCTTAGGTGAAGAAGGCGGTTGCGAGACCGCCTTTTTTATTATACACTTCTCATAAGTATCCTAGATTAATTTAGTCGTGCACACTGGCTAGGCAGACGTGTATAGAGACTGCATGACAAGGGCTATACAACCAAGGAGGCAATATGGCTAACCCACATTTTCAGAACATGATCCTATGGGCAGGTAACAATGAGGCTACCGAAGCAAAAAAGGATCAACCAATGTTCATGCCATATCCGTCAGATCAAACTTTCTACGGATATTTTAACGACTTTGTTCAATACAATGCAAGCGATTGGACAATTACTACAACTGAAGCAGGCTCAGGTAGTGCAAGTGAAGGAATTACTTCAGGTGCAGGCGGTCAATTATTAATTTCAAATGATGACGCTTCAAGTGATTCAGACTTTTTACAATTAAAAGGTGAACCGTTTAAACTAAGCACAAGCAAAAGAGCATACTTTTCAGCTAGATTTAAAGTAAATGATGTAGACCAAAATGACTTTATTATTGGATTACAAATTACTGATACAACTCCATTAGATGTATCAGATGGTGTGTATTTCATAAGTGTAGATGGTTCTGCTGCTTTACTCTTAAATGTTGAAAAAGATAACTCTGTAGATGCGACTACAGTTGCTACAATGGAAGATGATACTTTCATTACTGTAACGTGGTTTGTAGATCCAGATAGATCTGCTGTTTATTATTCAATTAATAATGCAACTCCAGTAAAAGTATCAAATGCAAAACTACCTGATGACGAAGAGTTGACAATATCTTTTGGTATTCAGAATGGTGAAGCTGCTGGTAACACTATGACTATTGATTACGTCAATATGATTGTTGAAAGATAGGAGTTGTAAATGTACGCTTTAAAAAACAAACAGTTGACAGCAAGCGGACAAGTGACAACTAAAGTATCGGCAGGCACTAATACACTTAGTGCTCCAGCTAGAGTTGTTGGACTTAACATTAAATGCGGTGCCACTTTAGGCAGAGTTGATTTAATAGATAATGGTTCAGGTGGAACTGTTAAATTTACAATTCCAACTCCAGCTATAAGTACAGGCGAAGGTGAAATTTTACAGGTTAGTTTTCCAGATCCAGGAATGAGATTTGAAACTGATCTTTACTGTTTCTTTAATCAAGCTACACATGTTGAAGTCTTATATGGCTGATAAACAACCACCAAAAACAAAAAAATATTTCCGCTCCACAAAGTCTGGAGCGGGAATGACAAAAGCTGGTGTTAAAAGATATAGACGTGAAAATCCTGGTTCTAAATTAAAAACAGCAGTTACAGGTAAAGTTAAAAAAGGATCTAAAGCTTCAAAAAGAAGAAAATCATATTGTGCAAGAAGTGCAGGTCAAATGAAAAAATTTCCAAAAGCAGCAGCTAATCCTAAATCAAGATTACGACAAGCAAGAAAACGTTGGAAATGTTAAATGAGAATTGTTTTTATCATATTATGTTTTGTTTTAGTTTTTAGCGCAATTACTAGCGCCAATGGAGCAGATACAAATACAGTGAGTTCAACGGTTGTGACGGATAAATCCGTGCCTACGGCAAACTCACCAAGTGTTGTTGTAAATAATTCTGATGTTTGTAAGACAGCTGCGGCGGGTGCCGTGCAAACTCAGATTCTAGGAATTAGCAGCGGAATTACAATCACTGATGAAAATTGTGAAAGAATAAAATTATCAAGATCATTGTATGCATCAGGTATGAAAGTTGCAGCAGTTAGTTTGCTTTGTGGAGACCCTAGAGTTTGGGATGCCATGCATATGGCAGGGACCAGCTGCCCTTACATGGGTGCTATCGGTTCGGAAGCTGAAGAAGCTTGGAAACAAAACCCTGACATGATTCCTGAAGGAAGTGTAGTGCTTGCTAAAATGGAACAAGAAGAAGAAAAAATAAAAAAATCACAAGGATTAACAGATGGTCAAAAATTTCTCAAATTTGTTATATTGGGTATGGCTATGCATTCTGGTATCGTGGCATTCGCCCCTTAGAGCAGAATGTCCTGTCACATCCACAGGATTATGTACGCCAGGAGTTGAAGAAACCATTGTTATAGATGAAGTAGAAACCATTGAATATGAAGCTGATGGTTATACAGTCACAACCGAAACTACCACTACAACCACAACAGTAACTACAACAAATCCAGATTCAGGAGATATTCTTGATGGAGATGCTGGATATGTTTCATCAAAATTTGAAGGGGACATGGATACAGACTGGGGAGGTCAAGGTCCTGCATCAATGCCGTCTGGAAATTCTTGTTATAATTTAGGCACAGATAAATGTGCTCAAATAACTGGATCAGGTAATTCAACTTCTACACAGGGTGTACCAGGAATGGGTACAACATTTATACAAACTGTAGATATATCAGATTTGGATATACAAAATGGTGGAAGAACTAATTATTCAATAAAAGTAGATAAACGCGATTCTCAAGATAGAATCTATATGCATATCACAGGTAAAAATGGAAATACGTCAATATTTAGTGGCACAGATATATTATCAGAATCTGGGGTAGCAAGTGGCTATCAAACTTATCAAAATGGTTTTGATTTTGCAGGGACAATTACAAAATTAATTATTGAGGTAGGTGGACGTGATATTAACTTGGCGATTGGACCGCTTTTTGACGATATACAAATAAATGTATTATACAACGTAGTTTCTACCATAGTTACAGAACATATACTTAGTGTTGAAATGTGGGTAGCTTATGGAGGAAGTACAGAAACAGAAGTTATAGATATTGTAGAAAACATATTTGAACATAATGATATTGTAGTTCCTGATGCTCCAGGGGATGATATGTATTTTGAGCCAGAGTTTGATGAACCCGACATGGAAATATCTTATGACACTGTAGAGATGGAAATGGACTTTGAAATGGATTTTAATATGGAAATGCCTGACATGGAAATGGATTTTGAAATGCCAAATGTTACAGTAGATGAAGTTGAAGTGGCCACTATAGAATTTGAAATGGAAATGGAAATGGAAATGGAATTACCTGATATAGAAATGCCAGAACCAGAAATGGAAATGCCAGAACCAGAAATAGAAACTCAACCAGAAATAGAGGAAGTAAAAGAAGAACCTATGGAAGAAACACAACCTGAGCCAGAACCAGAACCACAACCTGAGCCAGAATTAGAACCAGAACCAGAGGAGGTACAAAATGAACCTACTGAAGAAGATACTGAAGAAACTGAAACTAATACGCAAGAGGAGCCTGAGCAGGAAGAAAGCTCACCAGAGGCTGATGCAGATGAAGATAAACAAGAAGATATGGAAGAAACAGAAGATAAGGGTGAAGCCGAAGAGAAACCTGTAAAAAAACCAGAGTCTAAAAAGGAAAAAGCAGCAAAGAAAATTGTAAAAAAGATGGGGGATAAGGGTAGATATGATTCAACAAATCAGTTAAAAACATTAATAGTCATGCAGGTATTGGGTGATACTAAAACTTTTTTTGATTCACAAAAAGAGTTAAATGATAGAATGGATTTTTTTACGGATTATATGATACCAGATAGTAAAATACAAAATAACAATATAGCACAATGGTATTTATTTGCTGGTAGTGAAGGTTTAATAAATGAAATGATAGATAGTCAATGGCAACAGAAGTAGAAGTAGGTGGTATTAAATTTAGAGGTGGCAAAATATTTGTCATCATTACAGCATTAACCACAGCAGGTGGTGCGTTGTGGGGTGGTTTTGAATTTTACAAAGACTACCTTAACATGAAAGAACAAATACAAAATTATGTAGCGCCAGATTTATCGGAGTTTGACAAGAATATTGCTCTTACAAAAGAAGAAATGTCTAGTAAAACAGAATTGTTACAAACAGAAATAGAAATGTTAATGGGTGAAATGGAAATGATGATGCAAGAAATAAGACTTGTTTCCGATGTGGCTAATGAATTAAAAAATGATTTACGTCAAGATGTTCGTAGAGTTGAATCAATTGTTAATGATGTTGAGCAACAAGTAAAAGAAGATTCTAGAGATAATGCTAAAGATTTAAAATCTACAATTGATACTTTAGAAGATGATATGAAAAAATTAGAAGATAGAATAAAACAATCACAAAAAGAATTAGAAGAAAAAATAGATAAAAGGATTAAAAGAGCATTAGAAAATCCTTTAGGAGGGTAATATGAAAATATCTGATAACACAGCGATTAGTATGCCTATGAGAAACCTAATTGGGTTGATTGCAGCCATAGGAATTGGGATCTTTGCCTACAGCGATTTAACTCAAAGGCTGACCCAACTTGAGACTGCAAGACAATTAATGGAAGCTGATTTGTTAAAAAAAGCTGAGCAAACCCCCGTAAATCAGGAATTGTACATGCTTATTGAGTTTCTAGCTGGTCAAAATGAGGTTATGGAAAAAGAAGTGCAATCTATTGAAAGTAATAATATAAATATAGACTTTCTAAAAACTCAATTAGAAAAAATGCAAAATGATGTAGAAAATTTAAAAGACAAAGTGAGGCAAAATGGCGGTGGTTGAAACAGTATTTGCAATGATGATGATAGTAAACGGATCAATGGATGGATTTATGAAAACAGATGGTTTATCTCATTGTCTTAAAGTTAAAAGAGAAAGTGAGCGAAATTTATCAGAGAGCAGAACAAATGTTATTCGTTATGAATGTGGTCAAGTAGTGGCAGAATTAGAGCCTGACTCAGAAGGTGTGCTTAAAATAAAAAAGATTTTGGAACGTAAATAATGGAACCAGTAACTATAGCTTATGTTATTTTTGGAACTTTATGGGTTATGGGAGTAATTACTTACTTATAAAATATGGCGGCAAAATTACCAAACAATCAATACTTTACACCAGTCAAAAAAAGGACTAGCATAGGGAATTCTTCACGCACGAGGCCGAAGAATAAAAACAAAAGACGTCAATACGTTAAATATAGAGGTCAAGGTCATGGGTAAATTATGTCCTAGAGGTAAAGCAGCGGCGAAAAGAAAATTTAAAGTTTATCCTTCTGCTTACGCTAACATGTATGCAAGTGCTGTTTGTTCTGGAAAAGTTACACCAGGTGGAAAGAAAAAGAAAAAAGCTGCTGGAGGCATGATTGAATCGAACAGACTTTCACAAAAGAGAAAAAAGGTTTCTCACCTTAATAAAGGTGGTATTGCGAGAGGATGTGGTGCGGTTGCAGAAAACAAACGTAAAAAAACAACAATCACTTAATGTCAAAGAAAGGATTAAGAGCATGGGTCAAAGAGAAATGGGTGGATATTGGAGCTCCGAAGAAAGACGGAAAATATCAACCTTGTGGCAGAAAAAAAGGGAGCAAAAGGAAGTATCCAAAATGCGTCCCACTTGCAAAAGCCACACGGATGACAAAGTCGCAAAAGGCGAGTGCTGTCAAACGAAAAAGAGCAGCGGGTAATCCAGGCGGTAAACCGACAAATGTAAAAACATTTGCAGCAACTGGAGGTTATATTTCAAAAGAAAGAAGAGCGGGAGCAGCCGTAAAAGGCTTTGATTTTAAAGGTGTATTCTAAAAAAGAAATAGAAAACGACGTACGTAAGTGGTCAGAACACTTTCTTGAAATACCTAATAAACATTTAGGAGGGTTTCCAGCTTGTCCTTTTGCAAAAAAATCATGGAATGATAATAAAGTAGTCGTAGAAGTTAAACGAAAATATAAACAATATAAAGCAGAATTAAATGCGCATATAAGACAATTAGATTTTAAAGTTCACGAAATATTAATATTTTGTGATCCGTATTTTAATTACTCGCTTGATGAGTTTCAAACTACCATTGATGACTACAATGATTGGTATAATAAAAAAGATATATTTTTTATGGGTTTTCATCCAAAAAACCCAGCTAATGAAGAAGAACAAGAGTTTTTAGTAACCCCTACTGGAGAGATGCCTCAAGTAGAAAGTGACTTAGCCTATTCTATGATGTTAATACAAAAGTTCTCGCAATTACAGGAAGCTTCTGATAAACTACATAAATCTGGTTACTATAAGTTGTGGCCTAGAGGGTACTATCAAGACGTTGTAGTATCAAGACAAAAAACCTATAAACGAATATTCGGAGGTCAAAATGATGGGTAAAAAGAAACAAGCAATGAAAAGAGGCGGAAAGCCAGTTGTCAAAAAACGCGGTGGCGGTATGATGGAGATGATGGGCGGAGGTTCTGCTATGAAAGGCAAAAAGAAAAAAGTTGTCAAAAAACGTGGCGGTGGCCTAATGGGTGCTAAAAAGAAAAAAGCAAAAAAATAGATGCCAACTTACGGATCAACAGCAACCTTCGATCTGTCTATAGATGATATAGCAGAAGAAGCTTTTGAACGATGCGGTTTACAAGTACGTAGTGGATACGACTTAAAAACCGCACGACGTTCTCTTAATCTTTTATTAGCTGAATGGGCTAACAGAGGATTAAATCTTTGGACTATACAATTACAAGAAAAAACTATTGCAGCAAACACCACAAATTTATCTGGTTCAGATTTATTTGGCTCAGGTGCTAATGCGGCTCAAGAAATAATTGATATTACAGATGTCGTTATATCAGATAGTAGTAGTAATGATTATTCTGCAACATCAATTAGTAGATCAACATATTTTAATTATACTGTTAAAACGACCAGCGGAAGACCAAGTCAATACTATTTTGAACGTACGATAAACCCAAAACTATATCTATATCCCGCAGCAGATACAACGTACACTCTAAAATATTATGCTCTTCTTCGGATGAAGGATGCGGGCGCTTACACCAATAATGCTGAGATTCCTTTTCGTTTTCTTCCATGTATGACTGCTGGATTAGCTTATTACATAGCTATGAAAAAAGCGCCAGATAGAATCCAATTATTAAAACAAATTTATGAAGATGAATTTCAAAGAGCAGCTGATCAAGATGGCGAAAGAACAAGTTTATTTTTAACACCTAAAGTTTATTTACCGAGTTCTTAATGGGAAAGTATGCATCTGGTAAGTTTGCAAAACGAATATCAGATAGATCTGGTATGGCGTTTCCCTATAATGAAATGGTACAAGAATGGAATGGCTCATGGGTGCATACAAGTGAGTATGAACCAAAACAACCACAACTAGAACCATTACCAATAGTAACAGATCCTCAGTCTTTACAACACGCAAGAGCGCAAATAGCTGACTCAAGAGTTTTTGTTGGTCAAGATGGGGTAACAGTAAATGATTTTCAAACACTTAACATGTCAGTGACTAATTTTTATGCAAACGGCGTATCTTACGCTTCTACACAAAAAAGCATGATGCCTTTAAGTCTTCAACGACCAAATAAACCTACCTTATTGCATAGCTCGACAGGAAATGTTACAGTGAGCACATCATGACCGATTATTCTGATTTAACCGATAATGTAAGAAATTATACTGAAACAAGCACTTCTGTGCTTTCAAATACCATTATTCAACCTTTTATTGAATCAGTTGAAGATAAGTTAAGAAGAACAGTAGATTTAAACTACTATAGAAAATATGATACGGCTACTTTAACTGTAAATAATCCCTTTTTACCTCTCCCCTCTGATTGGGAGGCAACGAGATATGTTCAGTTAATAGATGGTTCTGATGACAGAACTTTCTTGATACAAAAAGATATTTCGTTTATGAATGAATACGCAGTAGATAGAACGTCTGCTGGAGCTGCAACGCCAAAATATTATGCGATGTGGGACCAGGATACACACTATCTAGCGCCAACCCCGAACGCTGCATTAACTGTAGAGCTCGCATACACGTACAAGCCGACTGGCTTATCAAGTACGACTACGTCTACTTGGGTAAGTCAAAACGCGCCAAACGTGCTTTTGTATGGTTGTATTTTAGAAGCACTTGGATACTTGAAAGGTCCAGCAGATATGATACAATACTACGATAAAATGTATAATCAGTCTTTACAAGCACTTGCCACATATGAGATGGGGCGTGATCGTAGAGACGAATTTCGGGACGGCGTTATTCGTATCCCTCTCGAATCAAGGAACCCATAGGAGATTATTATGGCAATTACTCAAGCTGTATGCAACAGTTTTAAAGTGGAGATCCTGAAAGGCCTACACAACTTTACGGCAACGACAGGGAACGCTTTTAAATTAGCATTATACGACAACGAGGCGACTTTAAGCAAATCAACAACTGCATTTCAACAAACTGACGAAGTGGGTGCATCAGGCACTTACGCTGAAGGTGGAGGAGCATTAACTTCGGTTACTCCTACTTTATCTACAGACACTGCTGTTTGTGACTTCAGTGATGTTTCATTCACAAGTGCAACTATTTCAGCACAAGCTGCTGTAATTTATAATAGTTCAACTGTATCTGGTTTGACTACCAATGCGTCCGTTTGTGTATTAGATTTTGGTGCAGTAAAAACTTCGACTTCAGGAACATTTACAATTACGTTCCCTGCTGCTGAAGCTACTGCTGCAATTTTAAGGATCGCATAAGGAGATAAATTATGGCCTCTCTTCAAGGATGGGGCCGACAGACCTGGAGTTCGGGTGCTTGGGATCAACAAGCACCTGTAGACGCTACAGGTAGTGGTCTCACTTCTACAGTTGGAACTGTATCGCTTTCGACGACAAATATATTTAGCGTAACAGGGAACCAACTTACATCTAGTATTGGCGACGCTACTCAGGCATCTGAGTATGCAGCGACTGGTAATGCGGTAACGACATCGTTAGGCACAATGCCTAATCCAACGATTGTTGATAACCAATTATTAACTGGATGGAACAGAGGTGTAGGTACATCAGTACCACTAGGATGGAACGCAGCATCTTGGGGTAATGGCGATTTTATTTTAACTGCAAGCAACGGATTATCTGGTGCTTCAATGACTTCTTCTCTTGGAGAAGAATCACCAATAATTAGTGTAGACTTTACACCTACTGGAATAGGTACCACTTCATCTGTAGGAACAGCTACGGCAATTGGTAATCAAATTACAACTCCTAATGGTAATGTTATCACATCATCTTTAGGTACAGAGACTGTAACTGGATCTTCAACACATACTCTCACTGGCATAGGATTAACTTCGCAAATAGGAGATGAAGATGCTCAAGGTGTTCGTCAATCAGGTTGGAACCGTGGAGCAAACCAAGTTACGGGTGAATTAATTGGTTGGGGTGATAACCTTTGGGGCACTTTAACAACCTCTTATGCTTTAACAGGAGCTCAAGCAACTACAGCAACTACAGCTCCTGCAATTAATACAGACTTTAATATTACTGTTACTGGTGTTGGCTTAACTGGTTCAACTGGTGTACTTGGTGGCTTTGCTCAAGCCACTGGCGTTTCAGCCACTTCATCAATAGGAACATTCTCTATATCAGGAGATTCAACATTAACTATCGTTGCTGCTAGTGAACCTGAAATGGATATTTCTACAGGAACCGCAGCTGTTGAAATTGGTAAAACAGCTTTCCCATCAGGAAATGCTATTGGCGCAAGTCTTGGTTCTTTAACTGTAACTGGTACTGGTGTAATTTCTCCAACAGGTGTTAATTTAACTGGTAGTATAGGAACTGAAGCAGTATCTACTGATGTCAATGTTGTAGGTGTAGGTGGATTTGTTACAAAAACTGTAACTGTTGTAAGTACAGCAAGTGGAAATAAATATTTTATTGATGGTGTTCAACAAGAAACTTTAGAGTTAGCTGAAGGAAACACATATAAATTTGATCAATCTGATTCAAGTAATGGTGGACATCCTTTCCGCTTTAGTGAGACTTCAGACGGTTCTCATGGGGGTGGATCAGAATATACAACTGGTGTAACAACAAATGGAACACCAGGTAGTGCAGGAGCTTATACTCAAATAACCGTAGCTTCTAGTGCACCAACTCTTTATTACTATTGTACTCAACATTCAGGCATGGGTGGTCAAGCTAATACTCCTGCTTCTGATAGTAATCAATTTACTGCAAACGGGGCAACCAGTAGTGCAGGATCTGCTACAATTAGTGCGGGAGCAACTGTTTCAGCAAGTGGAAATGCATTAACTTCATCATTAGGTGAAGAAACGCAAGAAACGAGCTATGAAGCGCCTAGTGTTCAAGCTGTTGCTGATCGTGGTAATCTTACTATTACTATAAGTGTAGACTTTACTCCAACTGGAGTTTCTGCTACAAGTACAACTGGAACTTTACAAGGAACCTTCTGGAACCAAGTAGATGACTCAAACAGCGCAATAAGTTGGACGGAAGTCCATAAAGCTGCATAAAAGTTTTGACAAACTTTATTTTAACTAATAATAATTATATAGGAGATTAAATGAGTTCAACATATTCAACAAGTTTGAGAATAGAGCTTCAAGCTACTGGTGCAAATTCAGGAACTTGGGGAACTATTACGAACAACAACTTTTCGCAGTCTTTAGAATTTGCAATTGCTGGAGTAACTAATGTTGCATGTGGAGATGCGGCTGTAACCACACTAACAAATGCCGATGGCCCACAATCACAAGCAAATAACCAAGCAAGAAATGCTCACATAAGACTTACGGGTGCACATGGTGCAGTAAGAATAGCACAATTCCCAGCTACCCAAAAAATTTACTTAATTACTAATGCAACTACTGATTCAGGATCTTCAGGACCTTACGCAATGACTTGTAGATTAGGTGCTTCAGGTAATACACTTTCAATAGCTAACGGAGCAACAAGACTTGTTTCAACTGATGGCACAAACTGGTATGATATTTTTTCTGCTGGTGGAATTTATGGTGGTGGTTTCTTAGCTGATAGCGCGGTAGATGTTAATGGAAAAGAATTAATTTTAGATGCAGATGCAGACACAAGTTTAACAGCAGACACAGATGATCAAATAGATGTAAAATTAGCAAATATAGATGTTGCTAATTTAACTACTCAAAACTCTGGTGATTTAGTTATAACTACAGCAGTTCAAGATAAAGATTTTGTTATCAAAGGAGATGATGGCGGATCAGGAATTACAGCATTAACAATAGACATGTCTGATGCTGGAGCCGCAGCATTTCTTTCAACTGTAACTGCTACTCAAGGTATTTTCACAGCAGGGGCACAAGTTAAAAATGGTGCTACAAGCGCAGGCTTTATAGAGTTTTTTGAAGACTCTGATAATGGCACAAACAAGGCTACTTTAATAGGTCCTGCTTCAACAGCTGATGTAACAATTACAATGCCAGCACAAACAGGAACAATGGTTGTTTCAAACACAACAGCTGGTAATGATGTAAGGTTAGATTCTTTTGGTGTTGGAACAGACGCTTCAGGAACAACAGGTGAAATTAGAGCAACAAATGATGTAACTGCTTTTTATTCTTCTGATGCTTCTCTTAAAGAAAACATAATTAACATCCCTTCACCAATGGATTTAGTTTCAAAATTAAATGGTGTTTTATTTGATTGGAAAAAAGATTACATAGATCAAAGAGGCGGAGAAGATGGTTATTTTGTTCGCAAAAAAGATGTTGGAGTTCTTGCACAAGATGTAGAAAAAGTCTTACCTGAAATAGTAGGAACAAGAGATGATGGAATTAAAGCTGTTAAATATGATCGTTTAACTTCTTTATTAATTGAATGTGTAAAAGACTTGCAAGGACAAATAGATAAACTAAAAAGGAGTTAATAATGCCTACTCCCAGTGCACCTAATGCAATATCACTATCAGACGTAAACGACGAACTAGGTAATTCATCAACTGCTCAAATTAATATGAGTGCTGCAGCAGTTAGAAGTTTAGCAGGAATCGGTTCTGCACCCGCAGTAATAACAATGGACGATCTTAGAGGCGTATCTGCCGAATATGACATAGATTATTTATCAGTTGCAGGTGGTGGATCTGGTGGAACAGCTGAAGGATATACAAATGGTACAACAGGTGGTTCTGGAGCAGGTGGCATGCTTACAGGAACATTTACAGGAATTACCAGTGGAGGAACTCTTACAGTCACCGTTGGTGGCGGAGGAGCTGCAAGATCTGGTGGACAAAACGATGGAAATGCTGGATCAAATTCTGGAATAGCTTCACCTTTAATAACAAACGTTACTTCCGTTGGTGGCGGATATGGAGGTGGCGGTGGAAGTGATGACCCTGGTGGTGTTGGTGGATCTGGTGGAGCAGCTTCAAGCTATCCTGGACCAGGAAATGCTGGTGCTGCTGGTACATCTGGTCAAGGCAATGCTGGTGGAACATCAAATACAGATAACAACCGTGGCTCTGGTGGCGGAGGCGGAAAAGGCGCTGTTGGAGGAAACTCTTCAGGACATGCTCACCCAGGCGATGGCGGTGCTGGAGGATCAACAAGCATACAAGGCTCTCCTGCTACTTTTGCAGGTGGAGGCGGTGGCGGAGGCTCTAGTAGTGACAGTGGCGGTGCTGGTGGTTCTGGCGGTGGCGGTGCTGGTGGAAAAACTAATACTGGACAATCAGGAACTGCAAACACAGGCGGCGGTGGCGGCGGTGCTGGAAACAATGCTGGTGACACATCAGGTGCTGGTGGTTCTGGCGTTGTAATTTTAAGTGTGCCTACAGATAATTATTCAGGAACAACAACAGGTTCTCCAACAGTAACAACAAGTGGAACTAATACCATTATTAAATTTACTGGTTCAGGAACCTTAACAACTTAGGATTATGTATGGCTCATTTTGCACAACTAGACGATAACAATATTGTAACAGGAGTTTTCGTTGTTAATAACGATGTTATTACTGATGAAAACGGCGATGAACAAGAATCTCTTGGTCAAACTTTTTTTCAAAACCATCATGGCGATACTAAAACATATAAAAAATGTTCATATAACACAATGAGAAATAAGTATTGGGATGATATGGCTAATGGAGTTGAGGGAGATCAAAGTAAAAAATTAAGAGGTAATTATCCGAATATTGGATACACATATGATCCAACGGCAGATGTTTTTTATGAACCTAAACCTTTTCCTTCTTGGGTTTTAGACACAACAACTTATACGTGGAAAGCCCCTACTGCTCAACCAGCAGGCACTCCTAGCGATACTTTTGATTGGGTTTGGGATGAATCATCAACCAGTTGGATAAAACACCCTCCTGAATAAATTAAAACCAATTAAAATTAATCACTCCTCTTACTTGTGAATCTGTATGCGTAGATCCTGCGTGTAAAACTTTTGTTGGAAAAATAACTATCCTGTTTTCTACACAATCAACTTTCTTGTTATTTTCAAAAACAGATGGACCATTTGTTGTGTTTAAAAAATATATAGCTGTCTTCATTTGATTTAAACTTAAATCATCATCATAATCTTGATGTAGACCGTAAGGTTTTATTTCAGTTTCTTTTATGGTTAAATTTGCTTTAACTCTTTTTATAGCGTTTGGTTGTAAAATTTTAAAAAAAGGAAGTAAGTTATTATAATAAGCACTGTTTGGAATAAAGTCATAATAAAACATATGAGTAAATTGCGTAACACCATCATCTATAACTTTGTTATAATTTAAAAACCATGGGAATTCACTTTTGTTTAGTAATATGTCTTGCAAATTTTTAAATATTTTTTTGTCTAAAAAATTATCTATTACTCTTATTTCGTCGTGTTTCATTACTTCAATATTAAACATTAAAATACCCACGATATATAGGTGTAACGAGTTCTTTTGGTAACAGGTTCTACTTTATGAGGAAACATAAAAGAAGAAGGAAAAATTAATACTTGCCCTGCTTTTATTTTATATTCTTTTTTATCAAACATAATAAATTCACCGCCCTCATAATCATCATTTAAAGAACCTAAGATACTGAGGAAAGGAATACCTTTTCTTTTACCATCAAACATAGAATGAATATGATCACAATGAAGAGCCATTTTTTTGTTTTTTTTGTATCTATTAAATCTTATAGCTGTGTAACCATGCCATTCAGTAAACCAAGGCGTATCCAAATCTTTAAAATATTTATTAAGAGCATGCCATATTGAATCCATTATAATCTTTTTTTGTTCCCCAAGAGCTTGATGATAATAAAGAACAGACAACTCTTTACTACCTGATCTTGTGTGTGATTTTTTTAATCCTTCGTTATAAAAAGTATGTTGATTCCAACCCTCACTTTTATTTATGTTTTTAATACAACTTTTACAAACGTCTTTGTCTATAACTTTATATGTTTTTATAAATTGATATAAAAACTCATTGTTGTAATTTATCATAATATTAATTCTGTAAGACTTTTTGTATCACCTAGCGTTCCTTTTATGTATGTATTAAAAGCCAAACTTATTCTTTCATTATTATCTTTTTTTGTTTTTACGCTATGAGGAGTAGTAGAAGGAAAGAGTATTAACATTCCTGTTTTTATTTTATAGTTCCACTGAGCAGAATTAAAAAGACCGTAGGTATGAGGATTCATTAATATATTTTCTAATGGTTGTCTTCTTTCCAATACAATACTATCAAACTCTGGATTAGCTTTTATGTAAAGAACTCCTGACACAAAAGAATTTTGATGCGAATGTAAATGATGAAACTCGTTATTTTTTGTATAGTTAAGCCACGATTGAGTAATATAAAGTTTTAAATCTTTTTTCTTTGGCATATAAACTTTTTGAAAATACTCATTAATATGTCTTGTCAAAGTGCTTTTTAATTGTTGAAAAGATTTTGTGTTTAAAACATAAGTATTATTACTTGTAATATTTCCAACGTTTCCATAACAATTTTTTTTATGATTATTAACAGCTGTTAACTCTGCTTTAGTAAATTTTTTTACATCAAACGAATAATAAACAGGTACAGGAAAAATACCATCTATGGCGTAATCAAAAGTTTTCATTAGTAAATTGTATTACCTGTTGTAAAAGGAGTTGAATAACTTCTTTGTAAACCCGTTGTAGGAGTAGATATTTCATCAAAAAAAACAATTAATGTTAACCTATCTTGATCAACGTTTGTATTAAACTTACCTGCTCCGTGCCATAGATAACCATCAAATCCAATGCACCTATTAAATAAATTTTTAAAACTAGCAGTCTCAGTAAAAAGAGAATTGTTTAATTTGTGAACTTTATTAAAAAATTTTTTTTCTTTTTCTGTTATTTCAACATTATCTCTAATCTTTTTATAGTATAATTTTTTTGCTGATGCATAATCATTTGGAATTGTTTTAGCACCATCCTTTTGTTCGTAAAAAGAAGTTCCTGAATTTAAATCAGCTAAAGGGGATAGATAAATAATAAAGGTGTGATTAATGGGATAGTCAGTGTGAATCCACCCTTCTGTATACTTAGTATTAACAATTTGAAAGTGAGCGCTTGCTTTATAATAAAGATGTTTCATGTCTTCTTCGCTATGATGAGCTCTTAAATATTTTACACAAATATGAGAAAAAAAATCTGGATAAATTTTATGCAATGGTTGAGATCGGTATCCAGGCCATCTTCCCTCATCATCAGCTTCATAAGATAAAGTATTTGCATAATTAACTATTGAAACAGGATTTGGAAAAAAATTATCTATACAAGTTAGGGGATATTTAATCATTTGGATCTTCTCCAGGGTTAACAAAATAAGTTAAATCACCTATTTTTTCGTTAGATAAAATTGCATCTTGTAATTTAAGATAAATCTTATGAGTAGTTTTATTTACAACTTCAGCAGGTTGCTCAAAGTTTAAACTGTGTTTAATGTATTTTTGTGTTCTTTTTTTAGTAAAAAGAATTATAGATCCAGGAGTTAAATTAACAGAAAATTTTGGCTGAATAGTTATTGCTCTAACATCATTTCCGTAAAAAACTTTAACACCTTCGTAATTAGATTTTTTATATTTTAAGTCTTTTAGATAGTTTACTTCTTCCATTATTATAATTGCATTCTTCTATTATTAGAATCAAAAATACTTAAATTACCTGCAACAGATACTCTTTCTCCTTTTGTTTTATAAGGAATTACAGCATGCATTAAATTGTGTGGAAACAAATATAACTCTCCTACCTCTGGTAAAAAACTATGTCCGTTATTAACCCAAAAATTAGGTTCACCATAATAAAAATCAAGAGCTCCTGGCCCTGCTGAACTTCCTTGATATTTATTTCTTTCTTTCTCAAGTTTAGGAACTTTTACAAATAAAACAAAAGACATGTGACAATTAGTGTGAACATGACTAGGATTAAATTCATTTTCTTGCATAAAATTAATCCATAAATTATCCAATTTAACATTTTGTAAAGCACCAAGAGGATAACTTGTCCCTGCACGTCGAGGAGACCAGTTCTTCATAAAATGGTGTAAATATCCGTGAGCTACTTTAATAATATGAGGTTCAAATGATGCTACAATATCATCAGAAAAATAATATTCTTTTTCTATGACTCCCGCTAAATCTTTTCTTGCATCATTATTTTTTTGTTTTCTTCCTGCTTTTAACAACTTGTTAGTAATTTGTTTACTAATCTTAGTTCTAAACAACAAAGGTCCCCAATAAAAATAATTAAAACTTATTTCTTCCATTTTTTTTTCCATTCTTTTTTCTTTTTTCTGTCTGTTTCATAACATAGATTTGCTGTCAAGAAAACAATTATAAAAAGATTACTTGATATATTTTGTACACATGTTTAAATTAGATCTCACCCAAAAATTTAAATCACAGGAGATATTATGGAAAATCAAGAAGTATTGAAGGCTATAGCTACCCTTGCTGATAAGGTGAGCAGATACCACGAACGTTTATTAGCAGTTGAAAGAGAGAATGAAAGATTAAAGAAAGAATTATCAGAACACAAAAAAGGTCCTCATATACATACAATTCAAGGTAAGCCACATAACTCCGATGCAACAGTTATGGTAACAGGTTTAGATTCTGATTTGGAATGTGAAGCTTGTAGTGCTTAATTATTCAGGTGTTTCACCTAACATGTCTGCTAAAGAAGGAGCAAATACTTTTACATCTCTTCTAATTTTCTCAGCTGTTGTGGATGTCCCTGGATTATCAACATCAGCCTGAGCCGCAGCTTCTGATTCATACTCTGCACCCGTATCAACGTGTGTGATAGTAGTTTCAGTTTTTACTTTATAATGTGGAATTCTTCTTCCGTCCTCGGTCGTAATGTGACCTAATAATTCAGCAGGTTCAACTATCGGCATCGTCTTTTCTCCAATTTATATTAAAACTAATGATAACTCTATCTTCATCAGAATTATTTGTTTGTACTTCATGTTGTAACCATGATGGGAAAAAAATCAAGGAATTTTCAACAGGCTCCCACTGCACGCTGTGAGCGAGGTGTATAGATGATTTTTCTGTTTTTGGGGGTGATAGTACCTCTGACTGTGGTTTAGGCTCTAGAAACACAATATTTCCACACTTTTTAGGGGCTTTTAAATAAAATACTCCCGATAAATAGTTATATGGGTGTGTATGTACGTTGTTTCGTGATCCTGGTGGATTTATCATACCCCACATACCAGTTATTTCAGGATTATAATTATCTTTAACATCCATGTGATTAAAACAATCTTTTGAATATTTAAGAATATCATCAACCAAAGGTTTAAACTTTTTTATATTGTGTATTTCATCATCGCTATGCCAACCACCAACATTGGACCGCGGCATTCCTTTTTTATCGTTCTGTCTTATTTGATAAATACCCTCAGTTAAATGATCGTGGCCCGTTAACTGTAAAGAAAAAACAGGGGTTATAAATAAAGAATGAAGATTAATCAGAGTTGTCCTTTTGTGATCTCCATAAAACTAGCTATTATATGCACTTGATTGGCAGCGTTAGCTTGAACTTTCATAACATCACTTTCTTGTAAAACTAATGGTTGTTCTAATAATTCTGTTGTTGTGTTTGTAGCAATACTCTTAGCTTTAAATACTTCAAACGTAGCTGAAGATCTAAGAACTTCTACGTCCAATAACGTTGTGCTACCTGAATCATTACAAACTAAAATAGATTTTACCACTGCTGTTGTAGGAGAAACAGGTGGTGCTGCACCAGGATTTGCTGTTGGCACAGTAATTAAAGTTGTTAGATCTGTCGTAGTGACATCTAACATTGCGCTTTTAAATGTATTAGCCAAAGAAAAAAGCCTCCTGCTCTGATTCTTCTTTTAATTCGTTTTGATAGTTTGTATTTAATAAAAGAATAATTTGATCTAATAAACTTATCATTTGATCAAATTGAGTTGCACTATATTCTGGTGTTGCGTTTGGTAATCTTGTTATTGTTATTTTAGCCATACTATCTTTTAGAATAAATTAGGCTTAAAGTCATTCTAAATTTAGGCCCCTTTATGGATTGTGGTCTAATTGTGTGTGGAATAGAGCCGTCAAACAGTAATATTCTACCTGGTATAAAAGATGAAGCAAAATCAATTTTTTGTAAATTTAAGGGGTCATAAAATAATGTTTCACCATACCACCCATCTTTCCAATCCAAGTTCACATAATATAATGCTATCTGTTTATCCCAATGTGCGTGAATATAATGCACGTCCTCAGACTTTACTAAGTTAATTATAATATTCTCAAGGTGTTTATTTTGAAACCAAAGTGTTTCTTCTATACAATCTTCAATACACGGAAGTATATTTTCTTTTGATAAATCTTCTATAGACCATTGTGAAAATAAATTAGGTTCGCTTTCTTTCTGAACTGCATCTTCCCATCCTAATTTGTAAAAAGAATTATGTGCTGAGTTATATATTTCTTGTCTTGTTTTAAAAGATACTTTGTTGTCAAATATTTTTATTTTTTTATCTTCTTCCATCAGGTCTGAGTTGAAGCTTAGTAGAACCAAGTCTCCAAGGTGTATCATTCACTGTATTTGTTTCGTACTTAATTTTTACTGCTCTTCCTCTGCCTCTTACATCAATTTTCTCTGTAGTGCTAGAAATAGTTCCTGAAGTTGTTGTAGTGTCAGCTGATTGTGGATATTGTTCTAAAGTTAAAGTGGCAGTCATATTATTAGTTAAATTATCAAAATCAGGGACTAACTTACTTACAGACATAAGCTCATCACCATCACCAATTTCTACAGATCCTGATGTTAAGAAAGCAGAAACAGCTGTGCCGTCTGCTTGATTATTGCCTGATTCATGTTCATAAATATAAGAAGCGCCCGCTGTTAATCCTAAAATTGTAGTAGCATTAGCTGTTAAACTTGCACCATATTCTGTAGCTATTGGCTTTTCATAAACATAAGCACCGAGCCAAGTTGTTCTACCAAGACTAATAGTGTACCAAGTATTTTCTAAATAATTATAAACAACTCCTCTATCTATTTGTGTGGCGTTTTCAGAAGGATAGTACCAAATAATCTCATTAAAGGCTGAATTTAATCCAACAGCAATATCGTTTTTATTTGTATAGCTCAAACTATCAAATACAAAATCTTGCACAGAACATGCCATTTTTTTAACAACACCATCATACGTATAAAAAGAATCTTCTGACATCCAATATGCCCTACCATTTACCTCTATTGCTGCGTGTTGTGCTATTAATCCACAGTTAGCACCAAGTTGTCTCATACCAAAAGTAAAAGGTGTTCCAATAAATTGGACACCATGAAGTGATGTATCGGTCCAAACAAGTATTTGACCTGAAGATTTTACAGCTCCCATAATTCTTGAACCATCGGATATACGCAATGAACCAGCTTCATTAGTAGCCGTCGGTGTATAATCTGTAGCATCTTCTCTATCTGAAAATCTAAAAAATAAATCGTCTTGCGTTGAAGTACTAGCTATGGTGGTTTCTGTGCCAAAAATCATTACGTGTCTAGTATCCGTAGAGACTAAACTAAATCTAGATGCTGTTGGTGCGTTGGATAAAGCAGTTGCTCTGTTGCCTGTTCCAGATGAGGTATCCCAAATAAAAGTACCACCATTTAAAACTGTTGCAATTAAATCTTCACCAAAGGTATCTAAAGACCATTGACGGGCTGATACAACAACACTTGAAGAAGATCTAGCAGTACCCCATGTGCTTGTGCTCCATGTGCCTGTTCCCCATCCATATCCATATGTAGATGTAGCAGGGCCTGTTGTTATTTGATATTTAGCATTTCCTGATCCCCCACCTCCTGATGTAGATCCAGAGGCAGTGCTTGTATGTGTAATAGTGTAAGTATTTGCAGTCGGCACTGTTAAAATTTCAAATTCTTGATTCATGTCCAAACCATCTATGGAAGAAAATGAATCAAAAGTTACAAAGTCTCCAACGTCAGCGTTGTGTCCTGAGTCTGTTACGGTTACTGTAGTAGTACCGTTTGTTGTAAAAGGATTAGTTAAAGCTTGTGTTTCTCTAATAGGTGTAATGTCATAAACAGAACCTTCAGTGTAAACATATAATTTTCTATCTGTTCCAATAGCAAGAAACCTTGTCCCATCTAAACGAACCCAACTGTGCGTATCGCGGACCACGCCCACAATAGTTTTATTTGGATTTGGTAAATAGGTCCAACCGCCCCATCTTTCAGGTTTTCCATAATGAAATCTAACAAAATCAGAATCAACATATTTTCTTTGATCTCCTGCTGAGTAAGCAGTATCTTGTTTATCAATGCCTGGTTGGAACTTTAAATCGACTAATTTCATGTCGAGGTATACTAAATTATTTATTGTTTTGTGGCAAGAATTGAGTTCCTACGTTGCCCTTGAATGAGTAATTACCGTAGTGAGTAAGACCACTTACTATGTCAGCATAAACTTTTCCACCTATTTTCTGCCATAAACGACAAAAAGCATAATCTTCTGATAAATATCTTTTTGTGTCAGGATCTATCATTGTATCAAAAAAAGTATAATTCCAATCAGATGTATCATGATAATTAAATGTTTTATCATGTGGAGCACCAATATGTTGGTCGGGTACAAACTTTAATTCAGGATAAGCTAAAGCCATTTTTTTAAATACATTTCTTTTTATCAACATAAAACCTGTGGCTCCGTCTAATACTTCTATAAATCCTTTTCTTACCTCAATATTTTTAGGATCAACTACATTTAAATTATATTGTAAAGCGGTAGCTAATAAAGCATCTTCAGATATATCGGGGTTTTCCGATACTTTTATTTTTACCTTACCCCAATCAATTGTTTTTCTTGGATATACACCTGTAACAATCTCCTCATCCAAATCTATCATTCTCATCACGGTGTTAGGATCAAAAGATATATCGGCATCTATAAACAAAAGATGAGTATATTGTTCATCATCCATAAATAATTGGACTAATGTATTTCTAGCTCTTGTAATTAAAGATTCGTTACCAATTGTTCCAAACTGTAGTTCAACTTTATTTGAAGCTGCGACTGCGGTAAGTTGCATGCAACTCTTAAAATAGTCTGCTGTTATCATCCCACCATAACAGGGTGTTCCTATAAATAATTTAGTCTGCATCTTTATAAAAAATATTAAGTGTGTATCGCTGAGAGCTTTCTCCAAAAGATTGTAAATCTGAATGTGGAATTTTCATACCATTAAAAAACAATGCTCTATTTTCTACAAAACCTATATGCGATGCTAATTGATTATCATGCATAAAGCCTGTGCCGTTGTTAAGAAGAGGTTCTCCTTTAACAAATAAAAGAAAGTTAGCAACATTACCTTTATCATCATCAGTGTGAAACAAAGGTTCTTTGTTATTTTCTCTTAAATGAGCACTCACGGATATAGGCTCAAGGTTTCTGTGTGGAAAAAAATATTGTTTAATTAATTTTAACAAAGGATCATTATGAAAACTGTGAGGAAAAGTATGTCTATGACCATAAAGTTGACCTTCTGGGTTTTTTACTCCACTATAATTTATTTTTTGAAATGTTTCTTGAAGAGATTCTAATGTTTCTTGTGTAAGAAAATCATCAACATACATGACAAACTTTGTATTTTTATTGTGTTGCATAAGTCACCATTAAATACTCTATTTTCTTTATCCAACCCTTTGGTATAGCGATAGCTCCACCTCCTGATATGTCTTCTTTGTCCTTGCTGTAAGAACGCATAATAATTATTTTTTCTTCACTGTTATGTATCATCCAACCTACTTCTTGACATGTAGCTAAAGGAGCATCCATAACTTCTTTTATATCTAGCCAACCTGTTTCTGTATCACGAGCATCTAACCACGTCACACGGACCATAGGTACTTTGTCGATGTTCATTCGTTAATAGGTTCTTTTTTCTTTAAATGTAAATTAAAAGATACTGATCTTCTCTCTTCGTTTTCTGTTCTAAATGGATATACCCCATGTGATAACCACGCAGGGAAAAGATATATTGCACCAACCTCTGGAGTAGCTTGATGTTTATGACCACTAAAAGTTGCAGCTTGACCACAATGCCAAATTATATCTCCTACACAAGGATAATGATCTTCTCTTGCGTACTCTTCTGGTAAACTCGGAGGCACGCGTAAGTAAACAACACCTGACAACTCTCCTTGATGAATATGAAGAGGATTAAAGTCTCCTGACCATTGGCTCACGGCCCACATAGATTCAATAACCATTGAACCTACAAATGCAGGTGATATGGTATCACTAGCTGGAGGTATAGATATATATTGTTTTACGATTTGACCGATAGCGTCTATTATAGATTTAAATTTTTTACTTTCCAAATCTTCCATAGGGTATCGAACTTCTTGTTTAACATTACCAGCTAAATTAGATGAATGATCATATTCTTTAGCTAATTTTTTATCATTAAATAACTCTGATGCTCTATCATCTAACACTTTAATCATGCTATCGGGCAGTTTACCTTGTAATATAGTAGGGCCAAAAGGTCTTACGGCGTGAAAATCTACTTTAGTTGACATGCTATTCCTTTCTATTCATAAATATCTATTGTCATATAGCAAATATTTGCCTATAAATATAGAATTAAATAGGCTTATTTTATTCAAGGCCAGCCTCCTTGCCTTTTGATAACAATATCATGAATTGCTTAGGAGTACATGTTTAAAAATTTTTTTAGAAAAGTAAGGGCAACCTTAAAAAATAGCGGAGAGGGCATAGCTGCTCTTGCGGGCATAGCTCTGCCGTTTTTACCTAGTAACCCAATGGTTCAAATGGCAGCTAAATATTTGCCTAATCTTTTAAGTGCACAATATGCAAAAAATCCGTTAGGCGAGTTTTTAAAGAATCAAGCTATTACAGGTTTGACTACCAAAGGTATGGAGTTTTTTAATCCAGAAGCTGCTGCCGCAGATGCCGCTGCTCAAGTGGTTGATCCCAATAAATTATCAGCAAGTGAAATTACGGCAAAATTAGGATCAACACCAGAAAGTAGCCCAATATATAAAGAAGCAATGAAAACAGCTATGGCTACGCCAGAGGCAATAATATCACCAGAAAAAACTGGTTTTTTTGAAAGTCTTATGAGTGGAAAAGATTTAAGTGGTAAAGGTAAGATACTTGGATCATTAGCCGCGACTCTCGGACCAGGTCTTATGACTTATTTGGCATTAATGGGAGAAGATAAACCTGATGTAATGGATCCAAAAGAATACAGATCTGCTGTTGATGATTATTATGCAGCATTAGATAGAGGAGAAAATCCTAACCCTGCTGATTATGGCTTAGCTCCTACTCCAGCAGAAAGAATGGTTAAAGATTTAAGGTTTGATATAGATAGAGAAAAATACATGGCGGGTGCTCCTGTTGCTCGTTCTTCAGGAGGTATTGCATCAATGGCTTCAGGAGGTGTTTCAGGAATGATCAATACTAATTCCCCACCATTAGCAATAGATCCAAGAGAAGAATTAATGTCTGCTTTAGATTTAAGAGACAGAGCAATAGAATCAAGACAACCAGTTGGCATATCTGCTACACCTATGGGTGAAATGTCAAAACCAGTAGTGCTCGCTAAAACAGGCGGAGTAGTAGGATTAGCATTAGGTGGATTAGAAAAAAGAGGAATGGTTTATGGACCTGGAGGTCCAAAAGAAGATAAGATACCAGCTATGTTAAGTAATGGTGAGTTTGTTATGACAGCAAAAGCTGTTGACAATGCAGGCGGACCTAACGCAATGTATAATTTAATGAATAAATTAGACCCTGAGTCTTCGAAAGGACCAACAGCATAATGTCTGAAGCAGCGTCTACAAGTATACAAAGAGAAGCACCTTTTTTAGAGGATTATAGAAGACGTTTAATGGATTCTGTCTTTGCGGCGACAGATAAAGCTATTATACCACAAGAAAGAGAGATTGCTCCCTATGATGCTTTTCAACAAGCAGGCTTTAGTGAAGCAGCAAAACAATTAGGATTTACATATGATCCTGCAACAGGAGGACTAACACAAACAGGTCCAGCTATGTATGCACCTTTTATTAGTGCAGGTCTAGCAGGAATGCAACAAGGTCAACAGACCGCGGCCCAAGGCATACCAGCATTACAACAAGCTCAACAACAATATGATCCTAGCACAAGTAATTATCAACAATTTTTTGATCAATATCAAGCTGATGTAACTAAAGAAGCTCTTAAACAAATGGACCAAGAGGCTGCAAAAGCTCAAAGTAGTTTAGCTACTCGAGCGCAACAAGCAGGTGCTTTTGGTGGTTCTCGTTTTGGTGTACAAGAAGCAGAATTATCTAAAAATTTACAAGACATAAAATCACAAAGAATATTTCAAGATTTATCACAAAACTTTCAACAAGCTCAAGGCAAAGCAATGCAAACGTTTGAACAAGCTCAAGCACGAAATTTAGGCGTAGGTCAAGCTTTAGGACAATTAGGCGGAATGCAGGCTCAACTTGGACAAGGTATAGCTGGTTTAGGACAACAAGCATTTGGTTTAGGACAAGCTGGTATTGGTGCACTTGGACAAATAGGTGGACAACGACAAGCATATACTCAAGGACAAGCTGATGAACTATTAAGATTAACTACTGCAAGACAACAAGAACCTTTACAAAGACTTGGATTTATTGGAGATCTTCTTTCAAGAACTCCTTCCGTACAACAAGGTTATCAACAACAACCTATTCCATATACAAACCCATTATTGGGTGCGATAGGTGCAGGTATAAGTGGTTTAGGAACATTCGGGTCAATATTCGGGTCAGGAAAATAATATGGCAACAACATATAACGATCCAAATTTAGAAGAAGATATATTTGATACGGGTGTAGATAGTAGTGGGTCAGATTTTAGTAATACTGTAGCTACAGGAGACATTAATAGAATGCCTACTACACTTCCAGGAGGCATATTTCAAATGCCAGATAAACCAGAAACTTTAAAACCACTTGATTTAACTCCTGCTATGTTAAACATGGACGCATATGCAACTATGTTTACAATGCCAAGAAAAACAGAAGCTGAACTTGCTGCTATGTTTCCAGAAACAAGTTACAAAAGTGATAAGTATTTAGCTTTAGCAAAAGCAGGACTTGCTTTAATGCAACCAACAATAGGAGGTAGAATTGCACCTTCTATAGCTAATGCAGGAACATCACTATTAAATGATGTAAGTGCTATCTCTGCAAAAGAGAGAGCAGCAAAGGCAAAGGCAAGAGCAGGTAAGATTTCATATCAACAACAAGAAGCCGCTAATTTTTTACAAGCAAAAGCTCAAGCTTTTGGTATTAATCAAGCATTAACTACTAAAGAGCTTACAACAAACTTTGAACAAAGAGCAAAAAGAAATGCTTCTGAGTGGGAAGCTTATACCAAAATGGCTAACACAAATTTAAGTGAGGCATTGAAATTTGGTATGAAAAAATTTGAATCACAACCTGTAAAAATTCGTGGCATGCACCAGGGTGTTATGAAAGACATGGCAGGTTTCTTAGTTAACGGTCAATATTATGTACCAACTACTAAAAAAGATTCAGTAACTGGTGACTTTATTTATGAGTTAGTAGATGATCCAACTAATATTGAGATCATATCTTCAACAACACAAGCTGTTGATGATGTTACAAAAAACATGACTCAGTATAACGAAATATATGCAGACTATAATAATATAGCAAAAAATATTTACTCACTAAGACAGATTATGCGTTCGGTTGATCCTGGTAAAGGTGGTGATCCAACACGTGTTGCAATTACAGGTTTTATTAGAAAACAAGTTCAAAAATATGGACAAATTGCAAGTGACTTTACAAAAGATTTCTTCGGTACTGAATATGTAGATCCAGTTACAGGCGATAGAAAAGGTGGAAAAGGAAAAACAGTTTGGTTGTCAGATTTAAGTGACATCATCGCTATGGATGAAAGCGGTGCTATAACTAATGAACAAAGAGAAAACTTTAAAATGATTAACAATCTGCTTAGTAGTATTGAAGCAGATGGATTAGGTTTAATTGATAGAGCTAGAAATGAAGATTTAGGTTTACACTTTGAAGGTGATACAGAAGCGGAAAGACAAGCTAATAAAACAGCTATCTTTAACAGATTACAATTTGATAAAAAAATTCCTGAAAACGAAGCAAGAGCACAAGCAATTATTTATGCATTAGCAAGAGCGCGTAAATCATCAGGACGATTAAACTTAGATGATATTGAACGTGCAGCGGAAACATTAAACATTTACAACGATTCTTCACAAGCAATTCTAACTAAACTTAAAGTTGTTGAAGAAGAATTAATCGCGGCTCACCAAACACAAGCAGATTTACTTAAAAGAAACTTTCCAAAAGACGCAGCTCAACTGGCAAAAGAAAGAGGAGGCAGTCTTAGCTATGTTGTTGATGGACAATTTGTTGGTGATAATTATTACAACAATTTATTTGGATATTCTTTAACACCACAAAAACAAGTGTTCACAGTAGTTCCGAATCAAGAGGGAGGTTACGATTTCGTGCCTGTTAATCAA
>VTLG01012814.1_pt1 | contig 43121 bp, 48 predicted proteins | sample 4694571 | NCBI WGS metagenome assembly VTLG01 (sample SAMN12604809, study PRJNA352737) | marine metagenome | biome: ENVO:00000447; feature: ENVO:00000209|ENVO:00000569|ENVO:01000036; material: ENVO:00002151; isolation source: viral sequences binned using virsorter ...
GGCTGCACTCAGTCCCAACAATAGGTGGTCGCGTAATTTGCACGATGCTGAGCTACTGATTGGCGCGTATATGGATGGTGAGGCTCCTGAGACTGTCAAAGTCTGTACGTATAACACCATGAGAGCTAAGGCTTGGGATATCCTTCGGATGGCCCAAGGCTGGCAAGGTCTCGCCAATGATGACATGCTGCCACCTATGACGGTGCGCGCGAGCCATATCGAAGACCTGAGACGCGTGCTGAAGGGCCAAAAAATTACGTGTTTCTTCGACAACATCATGGGCGTTGACACGTGTACCATTGATGGCCATGCGCGCAACATCGCCTATGGTGAGAGGCTGTCACTGTCTGGCGGTAAGTTCACCATCAGCAAATCGGAGTATGCCGCACTACAGGAGTGCTACCGACACGCGGCAAACGTGCTTTCCATGAGCGAAGAAAGACGCATTCCTGGGAGCATCAAAGCCTACGAACTACAGGCAATAACTTGGGTGGCATGGCGTCGGATTTGGGGGATATAGGAATGGGTACAGTAACGCAGCACGCGTTTGTTTTAGCGGTCACACTAAACGTCTTTCTGATTGTTCAACACGTAGGAGTACTATGATATGCGGTCTATCACCTATCACACGGGAATTCTTGAGTATGTCGAGCGTCTCCCAAATTCTTATTACGGCAATCCGCGCTACCTAGTGCGCATTGACGGCTACGACGCTTACAGCAAGCCGGATTCCATGGAGGCATACGGGGATATCCCCAATAATTTTGGGAAACGTGTTAGCTGCGAGCTAGGCACGCACTACGGCAAGACGACAATTCAGAACATCAAGAGAATTTAGGAGTATAGAAGTGCGCAATTTTACAAAGCTGCAGTTTGACCATATGGACTCAAGGTTCGCCCGGCATATCCGGCGCTTTGTCGGCGAGTGTCACGTAGGCGACACTAATACCGACGTGGTTCGCTACGTCCTATCCCGATTTAATCGCAAGAAACTGCAGAGTGACGCTTCGCCTGCTATGCGACGCGAATTGTGGGAGTGGGTTAATTACTGTCATGGGGCAAACCTGATTGAGTATCTGGTGGTGATGGGAAAACGATAACAGTACTACCCTTGGGCATTCTCGCGAGTGCCCAAGCTTGGCTACTGTTAGCCTAGTCTCGCCAGTATTTTCTATCACCCGGGGAGCATCTATATGACTGAGACACACGCACAGCGTCGCGCACGCGTCGATGGATTAGCCGCGCGTACCGGCAAGCCTCACTACTACGTGGACCCAGGTACACCCAAAACCGGACCTGGGTGGTTGTTCGCATACTCAGCCCACTGGTTGACCATGGACGAAGCTAACGCGACCTGGGATTACCTGGACCACCTAGACGCGGTCTATGGATGGGACGAGGTATGAATAAACGAGCAACGACGGCGATACGGGAGGTTCTGCCCCTAGCAATTGTAGGCGCGTGCGCTCTCGCTTTAGGTATGGCCACAGGACACTGTTACACAGGAGAACACAACATGACACTTAATGAATACAAGCAACGACTGGCTACGCATGATTGGTTTTACATGTATAGCGACGATGCGCGTGTATACGCCAAAGGCCGCGACAATTACGAGGATATTATGAGGTTATCGTTCACGAGCGATGAGCACCGCCAAGCCTACCTGGACGCGTGCCAACTGGATAATGACCAGTGAGCCGCTTGGTTGTAGCTGGGGTTAGCCTAGGGCTGGCCATGGGCGTGGGGCTGACTTCGGCTGTGATAATCGCAGCCCACAACGCACCATACTCCTGCGAGTTCCCGCCTCCCGAGGTGACCAGTAATGTCTATCGTGTGACCATGAATGGCCACACAGGTGGTAGCGCGGTCCTGACGGATGGTGGGTGGTACAGCGCTGCGCACGTGTTGAATGAACGCGCGACACTGGAGGTGTTACCCGAAAACGGCAAACAATGGGATGGTCAGCCCATCCACAACGCATGGGTTACACCTGGGACAGACGCGGGAAAATTCGAGTCTGACCTTGCGCACACGAGTACCCTCAAATGGGCCACATCCGCGCCTGAACGGGGCGAACGTGTGTGGGCCATGGGGTACCCACTGGGTAAGGAATTGATGGTTACCACAGGCCACGTCAACGGCATAGCTAAGGAGAGCCAGTGGCTCTACCACTCAGCACCCGCGATGCTGGGTATGAGCGGCGGTCCGGTTGTGACTTGCGACCAGGAGCGCGGGTGGGAGGTGGTCGGCATCAGTTCTGCCATTGCGTCAGCACCACAACAGTCACCTTTCGGCCCGGTGCTGCGCGTGCCTGTTCCGTTCATGGCGTACGCGAGCACACCTAAGCAGCACCTGGACAATATACGAGCGCATAGTTGGGGCGGGGTGCCCTGGTAAAACCTGCGAGGTGATAATGACACGATACGAAGTAACCATTGATGGGCACGTCTTCAGGGTTACGTGCGCAGATGCCCAAGGTGCGAGGCTGCGTGCTGTAGATGAGTACGAGTTCGAGACTGGCCGCTATCCTGAGCGAGCACCCGTGGTGTATGACCTGGATGATGAAGCGGACTACTGGGAAAGTGTGAAAAGGTGACCAATCAGCATCCGCTACTGCCCCTGCGCCTTGCGGGGGTAGTGTCGGGCGTTGTTGTCCGTTATGAGGGTAATACATTGAAACAACATAAAGAATTTAAGCACACCATGCGCGACCTTGTGCAAGGAGAGGTGCTTGTTCGCAAGGCTGACCGCAGCACCAGCAACATCAAGAAAATCATCATTCACTGCACAGCTACACGTGCTACACAAGACATCACAGCTCAGGACGTTCACACGTGGCACCAGAGGCGGGGGTGGTCAGGCATCGGCTACCACTATCTCATTCGACGTGATGGTGTTATTGAGCGTGGACGCGCCCTGGATACCATAGGCTCGCATTGTAGGGGTGAAAACAGAGACAGCGTGGGCATCGCATACGCTGGTGGTGTGGAGGAGGATGGTAAAACTCCGGTTGACAATCGCACTCCCGCCCAGAAGCAAAGCCTGAAGCGCTTGGTGCACGTTCTGAGTTTCTACCTGAACATTCCGGTGCGTGAAATCTACGGGCACCATCAGTTCAGCGCGAAGGCTTGTCCGTCGTTCATCGTGCCTAAGTGGGTACTGAACGAGTACGTTCCGTGGACTAAGTACCAACAGCACGACCTAGCCACATCTGAAGCCAGCCCTAAGGTAGACGCTGAGCTAGCGTCTGAACTCAAATACCACAAGGGGCACCTAGAGGCTGCGTACCGCCAGGGGTTCGCTGAAGCAAAGCTGCAGATGACGCAGGCCCTGCAGGCTATGGACCCGTCGTCATCGGTGGGCCTGCGCGCGCGATGGGGGTAGAGCCCCCTATGGGCACAAAACCAAGAAAAAACTAAAGATGGATGAGGATGGACTGGACCCCGCGTACGCAAAGGAGCGTAGGAGGCTGATACAATGGGAAGCAGAACTAGGGCGTAGAGAACGCATGCTTAGGACAGCGGTCAGCCAGCGAGACACTGCACTAATGTTGGAGTTGAAGGAATGGTTCAACAGGAACGGCGTAGACTCCCTCGCCGGGTACTGAAGGAGGTACGGGAACCCAAGTACCGGCAGAGGGTCGAAAGAGACAGGACCAAATACACACGCAAGAGGAAACACCGTGGTAGACAAGAGTAGTACTGAGGCTAAGAAACCCCACGCAAAGTTAGAGGTTGCGGTGCGCAATCTACTGATTGAGGTGGGTGTCATAAAGTTAGGACGTGAGTTGAGTGGCAACGAACTACGTGCTGTTGTTCCAGTTCTGGTGGCGCGCAAACATCATTGCTGTAGGGATGACGACCAGCTGAATGACAACGACGTGGCCGATATAGCCATCGGGCGTGTTGTCTCACGCATTGTGCGTATGCACGGCAACACTATACGCAGGGACGGGATGCGGTGGAATGAGGACCTTTGATGACGAGTAGCTACCAACTGAAGCAGGAACAGGAGCGTCTAGAACGAGACTCCATCCAGCGGGGCATTGACCGCTACGTAAACAACCTGGAGCGTGAGGACGCGAGAGGGCGAGCTATGGATAGCCCTGTGGTAGACAGGATTCTACGCAAGGTTATCCGTAAGATTATCCCGGACATGGTTGCTCTTCAGGAGCGTGGTCTACAGCACAATCGTGAGGTTGTGGCCAAGGGTGGCCAGGAGTACACCTGGGGCTGGCGCGTGAACCTAGTGTGTGCCGAAGCCTTGGCATACATCGTGGTTAAGACCATCGTGGGTACACGGCATGGAGCAGCCAGCCTGCAGCATCACGCCACCCGCATCGGTCACACCGTACAGTGTGAGTACTGGTGGAGCGAAGCGCGTAGGCTGGAGCGTGCACGCACCAAGGATACCGGTGAGTTCAACCGCATTGACCTTCTGAAGCGTACGGTGCGTGAGATTAAGCCCAAGACTATCCGTAAGTGGATGCGTAAGCTGGACGACCTGGGTATCCAAGCATGGAGCGCCCAAGACCGAGCCCAGGTTGGTGCGGTACTGCTGGATGCTGTCCTGCCACACATGGGAGATATCTTTGAGGTGCGTGTCGTACGCACCAAGAAGGGCACCGCACACCGCATGGAGTCCAAGGTTGTCATTAAGGACGAGTTCCTGGAGCTACTACAAGAGCAACACATGGCTTCGGCTATGTGTCGCCCTTGGTTGCTACCTATGGTGACACCACCCATTGAGTGGACGATGGTGGATGGTGAGATGCGTGGGGGATACCGCACGCTGAATGCCAACCATAACCTGTTGTTCTTGCGTGGCGGATACACACGTGAGGGCCACACCAACGTCGACGACGTCCCCGAGGAGTATCTACAGGCGCTGAACCGAATGCAGGGCACTCCATGGGAGGTCAACACCGACATTCTGGGTCATGTACTTGACGCCTTCCAGCGTGACGATGGTCCACTTCCGTATGAAGCTCAGAAACTCATGCCACCCAAGGTCTCCAAGGAGATATGGGACCTGTTGGGACCTGCTGACCGTAAGAAGGTCATCGCGGCCCGTGCCAGCATTCATGACCACAACAACCATCACCACAACAAGAAGCAGACTGCGCTCAGAGCCGTGATGGTGGCCGAAGAGTTTGCGAAATACGACTGCATCTACTTCCCACACTCCATAGACTGGCGTGGGCGGGCCTACCCTATCCCGCAGGACCTTCACCCACAGGGGCCTGACATGGTCAAGGCTATGCTGAGGTTTGGTGAAGGTAAGCCCTTAGGGGAACGCGGGTTGGTGTGGTTGGAGTGCCACGTAGCCAGCAGCTACGGGCTGGACAAGCAAGACCGTCTTACCCAGCAGATGTGGGTACAGGAAAACTGGGCAGACCTAAATTGTCTGGCGGTAGACCCTTGGTCAGTCCTGGAGTTCTGGATGGCGGCTGAGGAGCCTTGGCAATTCCTAGCGGGGGCTGTCGAGCTGCACAACGCACACCAGGGTCCGGGTGCGCCTGAAGACTACGTGTCCCACCTCCCTATCTCACTGGATGGTTCATGCAACGGACTCCAGCACCTGTCCGCAATGGGCAGGGACCCGGTTGGTGCCAAGGCTGTCAATCTGACTCCGGGGCCACGCCAGGACATCTACCAGATTGTGGCCGATAAGGTCATCGGTGGTGTCCAAGGGTCACCCTGGGAAGGGCATGTCACCCGTAAGACTGTCAAGCGTGGTGTCATGACCACACCCTATGGGGTCACCCCGCGTGGTATGGCTACCCAACTGAAGAAGGACGGGTTCACCCGGTGCCTGGAGGGTGATGAGCTAAGGAATGCCAACTACCTCAGGGACCACATGGTCAAAGCCATTGATGACACCATCGTCAAGGGTAAGCAAATCATGGGGTGGATGCAGGACTGCGCTCAGATTGCCGCTGCACACCAGCAGGGGCTAGCTTGGGTTACTCCGCTTGGGCTGAAGGTCACCCAGTACTACTCTAGGCCCGTAGGCAGTCAGGTACGTACGGTGTTGGGCAGGCTGACGTTGAACCGCACGGGTGCTGATGCTCCTATCGACAAGATGAAGCAGAAGAACTCAGTAGCCCCGAACATCATACACAGCTTCGACGCTGCCCACATGATGATGGTGGTCCTGAGTATGCCTGAAGGTACTTCCTTTGCCATGGTCCATGATAGCTTTGGGTGCCACGCCTGTGATGTGGACATGATGCTGGAGGTCACCAAGGACACCTTCATCGCCATCTACAAGGAGGACTGGTTTGAGATGCTGTACGCGGACTTTAGGTTCTTCACCCGGAACCTGGAGCTGCCCGAGCCGCCGCCACTAGGCGACCTGGACATACACAAGGTGTATGATTCCGAATACTTCTTTGCCTGAGGGGGGGGTAAATCCCCCTATGGGCACAGAGAGTGCGAATCCATTTTGTGAGAGGAAATTTAGAATGGCGCAGAAAGAGAAGTTCCCAACCATGGTCACCCCTCGTGGTCTCGCCGCCTTTACATGGCTGACCAAGAAAGACACCAAATACAATGCAAACGGCGTGTATAAGGTAAGTGTGGTTCTAGACAAGAAGGACATGTCCGAAGGTCGAGTGGAATTTGGTAGCGAGACGTTACCTGGAGCTGCCTGGGTGAAGAACATCCTGTCAATCTGTAAGTCTAACGGTGTACCTAGCACGCCGGGGGAGCGTAGTTGTCCCGTTAAGGACGGTGACAAAATGATTGACAAGTACGGCAAGAAAAAGTTTGCCGGTAAGCTGGTCATGGAGTTCAAGACGGGCTACAAGCCGTCTGTGATTGATACTAAGGGTAACGCCCTTCCCCAGTCGGTAGAGGTTCTAAACGGTGACCTGATTAAGGTTGCATTCAATCCGGTCTACCGCGAGGTAAATGGGAACCACTACCTGAGTATGTACTTATCTAAGGTGATGCTCGTGGAAAAGGTAGTCGAGTCGGCTGGTGGGGCCGAAATGTTCGGTGAGTCCGATGGTGGCTATGAGGTTCCCGAAGACGCTCGTGTCGCCGTAGACATGGGATTCTCCGGTGAGGATGATGGCAGTGTCGAGGAGCATGACGACCCAGACTTCTGATGAAGAAGGGTCAGCCAAGATTTATATTGAACCCGTACCGGCATCACGCCCACGGGTTCCTAGGTTTGGGCGACCCTTTTACGTTGGAAGGTACAAAGAGTTCCGTCAGGAATTGGAGTTAGCGGTGGCCGATGTGCCACCCTGGCTGCCTGATGGGCCAGTCCACGTTCAAGTGTTGTTCATCTGTAAGAAACCCAAGAAGCCTGCCAACCCATACCCAAAGGGCGACATTGATAACTACATCAAGGCCATCTGGGACGGGTTAAATGGTAAGTGGGGATTCAAAGATGACCGTCAGATTGTGAGCGTTGAGGCTGAGAAACGCTACGCAAAGATAGAGGAGGAACCACATATATTGATACTCGTTTGGAGGAAACATGACCACAAAGAAGGAAGTGGTTGATAACCTAAACATCCCATACCTGGGACCTACAGGCCAGCCGTATCACACGCTCAACGAGCCGCAGAGACGATGGTTGACCAAGGGGCTCCTGACTACTCAGGAAGAAGCCGACTTGGTTATGCACTCGCAGATGGTGGCTGAGCGTGTAATGCACTACCAAGCCTTACGCAGAGACTGTCGTAAGCAGGCTGGTGAACTTATGAAGGTGCGTGAGGACACACCTGAACATGAACGTCAGCGTCGTCTGGATGAAGTCGACAAGCTTAAGTTGACGTACGCCGATGCTGAAGAAGCTATCCTGCACCTTAAGAATCAAATATTCGAGGTGCAACCTGGGAACATGATGCTTCCCGAAGTAATCTAGCAAGGAGAATAGATGAGCCAATTTCAAGAAACCCATCTGCCGTGTGAAGATTGCGGCTCATCGGACGCGCGAGCCGTGTACCACAGCGGAGTGTCTATATGTTTTTCCTGTGGTACACGCACCGCTCCAGAACGCGAGAAAGGCATTGCGGGTAAGCTGCCCTTTTTAGAAACCGAGCCGTTCAGCATCTCTAGGCGTAGTATCCAGTTGAATACCTTTGCTCGCTACGGCTACAGTATGTCTAAGTGTGGTAACTGGCACGTGGCACCTTACTACGACCAATCAGGGCGCTTGGTTGCTCAAAAACTGAGGGGCCCACACAAGAAATTCTCCATCACTGGGGATGCTGCACAGATGGGACTGTTTGGCCTTCATCTCGCCCGCCGAAATGGTAAGGCGATTGTCGTCACGGAGGGGGAAATCGACGCCATGAGTATATCTCAGGCTCTAGGTAACACTTGGCCTGTAGTTTCACTACCAAATGGGGCATCAAACTTGAAGCCTTTGGTGGATTCTCTGGAGTTTCTTGAGACTTACGACAAGGTCGTGCTGTGCTTTGACAACGACCCGGCTGGGCAGAAGGCAACTGAGGTCGCGTTGGAATTGTTCAGCCCAGGTAAAGTGCACACCATGAACTTGGGCACACACAAAGACGCGAACGAGGCTCTAGTGGCGGACTACAATTTGAGGTCTGCTGTGTGGGAAGCTAAGCAGTACCGCCCTGACGGTATTGTTCAGCTCAGCGAGCTAAAGGAGCGTATCTTAAAGCCCCTTGAGCAAGGCTTTGACTACCCCTGGAAAGGGCTAAATAAAATGCTCTACGGGTTCCGCCCCCAGGAACTCATAACGTGGTGTGCCGGTACCGGTGTCGGCAAGACTGCTATCGTGTCGGAAATTGTGTACGACATGCTCGTCCGACAAGGCTTGCGCGTTGGAATCATCTACTTGGAAGAGGGCGTCGTACGTAGTGCTCGTCGACTCATTGGCCTGCATTGTAATGCCCCTCTTCACCTACCGGAAAATGAAGTAAGTGAGGAGACTTTCGATGCTGCATTTGAATCCACTGTCGGAACTGGACGATTGGTTGCCTGGGACCATTTCGGGAGTGTGGATGTGGAGCTGCTGGCTAATCGGGTGCGATACATGCGCCACGCTTTTGGCGTGGACGTGGTGGTTCTTGACCACATATCCATGGTTGTTTCCGGCGCTGACATCGATGCTGATGAACGTCGTCTACTAGATAAAGCCATGACCTCGCTTAGGTCTCTGACCCAGGAGACGGGGTTGTGCATCCACAACGTCAGCCACTTAAATCGTCGCAGTGGCGACAAGCCGCACGAGGAGGGGGCTAGCGTTACCCTAGCGAATTTGAGGGGGACCCAAGCTATTGGCCAGTTGTCCGATGCAGTCATTGCTGCTGAACGTAACCAGCAGGCAGCGAAGATTGAAGACCGCAACATGACTATGCTACGCGTACTGAAGAACCGGTATGCAGGTATTACGGGTCCGGCTGAACGACTCAGCTTTGACCCAACAACCGGTCGACTGGAAGCAGTTGGCCTTGGAGAAGTCGAAGAAGTAGCCCTTAATATGGGTGAAGTAGACTTTTGATAAACCGCAGAGGAGAAAACCAGTGACTAAGACTGAATTCGTACTGAGTGTATTACAGACCCGTGGTTCCATATCGAAGCTGGAAGGCCAGCACTACGATATAGGTGATGTTGGCCGAGAGGTGCGACGCCTGCGTGATGCGGGCTACAAGATTGAAACAACCACACGCAAGGACGTGCGTGGTGTTAAGTACACGCGGTATAAGCTAACTGAGAAAGGTACACAACGTCGTGTTGGTCGACCCAAGTTAGCCAAGCGTCTAGCTGATGACCCTGAGTATGAGCGGCTCAACGCCGAGCGTAAGAAGTACCGTCTGCAGGTATCACGCGCCAAGACAGACGAGCAACGAAAGCAAGCTGAGAAGCGTATGCAGGCAACCGTGGATGCCATTGAGGCGCTGAAGCGTAAACAACCTCGTGCTTTTGCTAAAGCCTTCGAATTGTAGCGTGAACACTGACATAAGAAACCCGGAGCTGCGCGGCGTTCTATGGAATTGGAAGCCGGTCGCAGACTTGATGCCGGGGCGAATGGGAGTGTCCGACATAGATGGAGTGATTGAGAGAAAGGGGCACTTTCTATTTATGGAAACTAAGCGAGAAGGCGAGCCCTTATCCAAGGGCCAGGAAATTATGCTGACTCAGTTGGCCAAGCTGAACCCTAGCCGTGTACGTGTCGTAATTGTGTACGGAGACCGCACTACCGGAGAGATATTGGGGTACCGGCGTATAACTGAGAAAGGCATACAACCTCGTGCTTCTGCTAAAGCCTTCGAAGTGGCATTTAAGAAGTGGTTTAAGTATGCAAATTCTAGTCGCAGACATTGAAGCGAATGGTTTACTACCTACGGTAGACACTATATGGCAAGTAACGATAGCGGAGGAGGTCGATGGAAGCTGGGTATATAGTTCTTACCACCATGAGCGTGTTACTGCTGGTTTACAACGTCTCGCGGACGCGAAGATGGTGGTCGGACATAACTTCATTGGATACGACGTGCCAGTCATTGGCAAGTGTACGGGCATCCATATCGAACCTAGTCGCGTTGTGGATACTCTGGTTCTGTCTCGCCTTGGTAACCCTGAGCGTCCTGGAGGGCACTCACTTGGAGATTGGGGAGAGCGAATCGGTATCCCTAAGCCTGTCCATGAAGAGTGGAGTAAGTGGTCTCCAGAGATGGAAGAGCGGTGCCTTCAAGATGTACGTATAAACGTAGCATTGTGGGAAAGGCTACGCCCTATGCTTGAGGTTATGCCAACGGCAGTCGATATAGAACATAGAACTGCTTGGGCCATCGCAAGAATGTGCCGTGTTGGTATCCATTTCGATGAACGACGCGGTCAAATTCTTCTCGATGAACTGATGAATGAGGCGGAGGGTCTACGCGACTCGATACAGCAGAGGTTGCCCTGGGTGTACAAACCTAAGGGGAAGACCCGCCGCCTCAAGAAGAATCCTAACCGCGCCCATTGGGCGTATGGGATTCTCGATGCAGATGTACCGTACACAGAGGTCATTCATCGGCAACTCCAGGTGGGCTCACGTCAGGATATGATTGAGTATCTTAAGAGGGAGTACGCCTGGGAGCCAGTTGAGTTGACCAGGACCGGTCAACCTAAGTTGAACGATGAAGTTCTTAGGGGATTACCCTGGGATGGTACCGACGAGCTGGCAGACTACTTTAAGGTCTGGAAAATAATTGCGTACATGAACAGTGAACCTAAGGTCAAGGATGGTAGCTCAACCACCGGTGGTGGCTGGCTTCACCATGTCACTGGGGAGGGCAAGCTTCATGCAGGGTTCATCCCGCTTACCGCTGTCACTGGAAGACCGAGCTGCGTTGCGCCGAATCTTCAACAAGTACCGACAGACCAGCGAGTCCGCAAACTCTTTGGTCCACGACCAGGATGGAAGCTTGTTGGTGTCGATGCGGACGGACAAGAGCTGCGGTGCCTTGGACATTACCTTGCTCGATATGACGGAGGAGATTACGGGCGGGAGGTAGTCGAAGGTGACATCCACACCCGCGTTCAGGAACTCATTGGGTTCTACACACGCAAGGGCACCAAGCCGGTCGAGTACGGCCTGCTGTATGGCGCTGGTAATCCCAAGCTGGGTATGATTGCGCTGAAGGATGCCATGTCTGTCGGTAAGGACCTGGGGCGGAAGTCCCTGAAGGCACGCGGTAAAGAGATTCGCGATGCCATCCTGAATGGATTGACCGGGTTTCAGGCGCTTGTTAATGACGTGCGTGGTGCAGCGTATGCCAAGGGGAAACTCCGAGGGCTTGACAAACGCACGTTGTGGGTCCGAAGCCCACACTCAGCACTTAACCTGCTACTTCAATCAGCAGGTATTATCCACATGAAGATGGCAATCTCTATGGTGGATGGGTACTTGGCCAAGGCTGGTCTGGTACAGGGTGAGGACTACGAGTTAGTGTTGTGGGTTCATGATGAACTGCAGTTCGAATGCCGCCCTGAGGTGGCCGAGTTGCTTGGTAAAACCGCAGCCAAATGTATTGAAGACGCAGCCGTGGAGCTGGGCTTCCGTGTGCCCATGACTGGGACATATGACATTGGCGAAAACTGGAGTGAGACACACTGATGAGAGGAAAACGCGCAAGGTTCCTTCGGGATGTAGTCAAGAAGCGCGGGGCCGACCCTAGGTCTCGTAACTACCGAACAAACCGTGGCACATTAGCTGAATTGGGTGGTAGAAACTATTATCAACGTCTGAAGTACGAATGGAGGAATCAAGTATGAAGACAGCCGTCCTAGACGCCGACGTCATCGCGTACATTGCGAGCGCCGAGGCTGATAATTACCAGGACGTTGATTGGGGCGAGGGCGTAACCACAAACGACGGTGGTGCCGCTAAGGCTAAGGATGTGGCTACCCTTATGGTCAACCAGTGGGCTGAGTATGCTAAGTGTGACGAGGTGTATCTCGCCTTCAGCGGTCAGGGTTGGAACTTCCGGCGTGACGTACACCCCCACTACAAGGCTAATCGTACTGGTGAGAAACCCAAGTTGTACGCGCCTGTTGTAGAGTGGATGCAGTCTCAATGGCAGTGGGAGGCTCATGAAATCCTGGAGGGGGATGACGTCATTGGGATGCTGGTCACTACACCTGGGGAGCACTACGTGGGTGTGTCCACCGACAAGGACTTAAAGACTTTACCTGGGCGCATCGTGCACATCACACGAGACGGACCCAAGTACATCATGCAGTCCGAAGTGGAAGCCAACCGTTGGTGGATGATGCAGGCGCTTATGGGAGACTCTGTTGACGGATATAAGGGCGCTCCCGGTATAGGAGTAAAGGCAGCTACGACCATGCTTCAGGGAGTTAACTCTCTGGGTAACATGTGGCATAAAGTAGTTGAAGCCTACGGACGCCAATACATAAAACCCGCACAGAAGAAGAAGTTCGTCTCTAGGTCTCCCATGCAAGAGGCTTTGATGAACGCTCGCTGCTCTCGCATTCTGCGACATGGGGACTACAACAAGGAAACAGAGGAGGTACGCCTGTGGGCACTCTAGTTGACGGCATGCGTCTTGTTAACCCTACCCCTAAGGGGCAGCAGCGCCCATACTACGCGCTGGAGGCCATCCTGCTCGATGTGCTGGTTCAAGCCAGCCAGGGTAAGGGTGCCGAGCGCCATGCTCGTACTTCCCTGTGGGAGAAACAGCGCTGGAGGCGTATTACCGAAGGTGTTGGACCAGGGTTTCTCCTGGGTCAAGCCATCAAAAAACTTGAGGAGGCGCAGGACTTCGAAGATGCCCAGCGCATTGAGAGGGAACTGCTGGGAGCCATGCATTACATTGCTATGGCTATATATCATTATAAACATCGAGGTTCCGATGAAGGTTGTTGACTTCGGACCAAAGGAAGAGGACAAGTTCTTTATACGTGTGTGGGTAAAGGGAGGTAACTTCCGTGATTACCATGAGGCTCAAGGTATAGACTTTGAGTTCGATGAAAAATCCTATGCTGTAATCGACAAGCATGGGGGCATGCACGTGTTTATGCACAATTCCCTTGACGGACTTCATGTAACTAAGGAGAGACATGGGACCACAGACTGATATTGGAAAGTGGGTCCACAGTTGGAAGTATCGTAGTGAGGGTGAATCCTTCAACGCATACTCTAACCGTGTGGCCTCCGTCCTTGCCGAGGGCGACAACTTTCGCCCTACACGTGACATCCTGAGAGACCAACGGTTCTTACCCGGTGGGCGAATTCAATCCGCCATTGGGTCTAACAGGCATGTTACCCCCTACAACTGCTTTGTCATGGACACCATTGAGGATAACACCGATAGTATCCTAAAAGTTCATACCGAAGCTTTTCAAACCATGCGCCTAGGAGGTGGCGTTGGGTACGACTTTAGCAATTTACGCCCTCATGGAGAACGAATTAAATCACTCGACTCCATCGCGTCAGGTCCCGTCAGTTTCATGGGAATATACGACGCTGCTTGTAAGACAATTGCCTCCGCTGGCCACAGGCGGGGAGCGCAAATGGGAGTACTTAGGGTTGACCACCCCGACATTGAGAGATTTATCCACGCTAAACAAAACCACGACAACCTCACGGCGTTCAACATTTCAATTGCCGTCACTGATGAGTTTATGCGTGCGGTACGTGACGACCGTCTTTTCACTCTACGTTTCAACGGTCAGGAGTATGGCCAAGTCCATGCACCAACTTTGTGGGAGCAAGTCATGCGCTCCACATGGGATTGGGCTGAGCCAGGAGTCATCTTCATTGACCGCATTAACGAAAAGAACAACCTCTGGTACGCTGAGAGCATCTCAGCTACCAACCCCTGCGGCGAACAGCCACTTCCACCAAACGGCGCATGTCTTCTCGGTTCGTTCAATCTTGTAAAGTACTTGTGGGATGACCGTGGGACAACTCGCTTTAACCATCAAAAAATGATGCAAGACATCCCTTACGTTGTGCGGGCCATGGACAAAGTCATTGACGTGGCTCAGTATCCGTTACCGTCTCAGGCTCGCGAAGCTTTTGATAAGCGCCGCATGGGACTAGGGGTCACAGGACTTGCAAATGCGGGTGAAGCCATGGGCTATCCGTACGGTAGCCCGATGTTCTTGACGTTTACAGAAGGTGTCCTTAGGACACTTAGGGACTACACATATGAAGCGAGTGTCGAGCTGGCCAAGGAGAAGGGGGCGTTCCCGCTGTTCGAAGCGGACAAATATCTCTCGGACGGCACGTTTGCAGCGACACTGTCACCGCACGTCAAACAAAGCATCCGCAAATATGGCATCAGAAACAGCCACCTCACATCCATTGCTCCGACAGGAACAATCAGCATCAGTGCTGACAACGTTTCTTCGGGCATTGAGCCGGTGTTCAGTCACCGCTACGACAGGACAATCCAGACCGAATCCGGTGAACGAGTAGTAGCCGTCGAAGACTACGGTCTCCGAGTGTATGGCGTCAAAGGTAAGACTGCCGCGCAGTGCTCAGCCGCTGACCACTTGGGTGTCCTTTTGGCCGCACAGAAGTACGTGGACTCGGCTTGTTCCAAGACATGCAACGTGTCTCCGGATATGCCGTGGGAAGACTTCAAGGCCATTTATATGAAAGCGTGGGAGGGTGGAGCCAAGGGCTGCACTACGTTCAATGCTGGAGGTAAGCGCTTCGGCATCTTGCAGGCCCCAGACGAGCCAGAAGCGAAGGAGCCGCTGGCGTGCTACATTGACCAACAGACTGGAGAGCGAACTTGTGAATAATAAATGCACTTCTTGTGGTTGTTCTTCGCTTGAAAAAACACCAGCCATGAACATAGTGGAAATAGATAACTGGTGGCCTGAGTACAGCTACATTATAGATATGCTACATGACGAGATGGAAGAATCTGAGGAGCATCACTGGATTAAGACTTCTATAGACTACGGGGCTTATTGGCACCCGGTGTCCAGGGAATTCTGGGAACTCGCTGAGGTGGGTGACCTAGTGGTGTTCTTAGGTGACCAAATACTCTTGGCGCAAACACTGTAAAAGTATGGGGTCACTCCTTCGGGGGTGGCCCCATTTTTTTTGTTTGAAATCAACGACTTATACTAAAACTAGGGGGGTAAGTCCCCCTATGGGCACACAGGAAAGAACAAAATGTCTAACATTCCGAAGCTTAGTTGGGATTTAATTGACATACTGGATAAACAAGAGGTGGAACCAAAGTTCCCCACGACACGTACTGCAGCCGTCAATCTAGACGAATCACAGATTCGACTTGGGTTATGGCACGCGGCACGACGAGCGCTTGTGAACGAGTTACTTGCTTTGCGCCAGGAGGATGAGGATGACGCTGAGGGTAACCACACTTCAACCAGTGACCAACCCAGCAGTATCCTCAGCACACCCGTGCTGGACCCAAATGGCGAAGCACGTGTCGGAGTGGCATCCGTGTACTTGGCCCCAACAGGGCCTTCAGCAGACTAAAGTACTCGTAGTAGAGACAAAGGTTGGGGAGCCTGAGGCTCCTTGGTGGACACCTGTGGGCTATATATGGCTATCCCCGGTTGCTGCATATGACAAGGGAACAATCATTGAGCTACACCTGTGCGCTAAGCCTGGGTGGGAAGGTTCATGGTTAACCCCACGTGTCTTAAGGCAAAGCCTGAAGGCAATGCAGGAGACAGGAGCGCGCTACGTTATTGCGCTGCACCCTGACCCTAAATACCGGGACTTACTTAAGCGTCTCGGTTGGGTCACCTGCGGAGACTTTGTCAACGTACTTGACCTGGAGAATCATAATGGGATTCTTAAGCGCAATCTTCGGCGGGGGAGATGATGAGCCGGTTGCTACGCCAGTAGCTGAACCGGAAGACCAGCGTTCCGATATAGACCCCAACATGGACGAGCAGTTTGCCCAAGCAAGGCGAGCCCGCCAGTCTATCCTTTCACGCAGAGGCCGTTCTGACCTAGTGACGGGTCGCGGTAGTGGAGTTTCTATTGTTGGTGGCGGTGGTGGAGAAATAGGCTAATGGGACAAATTGCTAGTGTCTTTGGTGGTGGTAAAAAGTCTACAGGTAGCAGTACGCCTGCTCCGGTACAGACAATAGCCAAGACTAAACAAGAATCTATATCGGCTACTCCTGCTAGTAAACAGAAGCGTAGCGTAGCACGCAGCGGTAGCAGCGACTTAGTGGCTGGACGTGTAGGTACGCCTACTCGTGGTGGGGTTAATATCCCAGGGAGAGTCTGATGGAATTTATGCCAGTATTTAGTGTCCTTGGCTCCTTCCTATCAATGAGTAAGAAGGATGATAATAAAAGCCCAACCCCAGCTCCTGTAGCAGACGCACGTCCTGTTGCAGAAAAAGTACCTGATGTACCTGATACCCCAGGCCAGAAAGAGCGTGCGGCTGTCCGTGATGCCCGTAAGGCGGATATAAGCGGCAAAAGCCTTACGACCCGTAGTGGTGTTAGTATCGTTGGAGGCATCGATTAATGAGTACTTTGAAGGAGCGCTACGAGAAGCTCACGATTGACCGTCAGCAGTTCCTTCAGCGCGCTCGCCACAATGCAATGCTGACCATACCCAGCCTCATGCCTTTAGACGGGCATGATAGCAAGTCACACCTGATTGAACCCTATCAGTCTCTGGGTGCCATGGGTATAGTCGCACTATCCTCACGTATAACAATGGCTTTGATTCCGGCTGGTCGTCCTCACCTGAGATTCGACATCCCACCTATCCAATTGTTACAGATGGAAGGTGAGGTTCCCCCGGAAGTGGAGCAGAACCTCGCCAAGAGCGAGCGCCTTGTGCAGCACGCAGTGGAACGCGCCAACTGGCGTAAGGCCACCCTGGAGTCCATACAGCAGCAGATTGTCTGCGGCTCTGTGACCGAAGAGATGCTGGGAGATGACACCATTAGGCTGCACCGTCTCGACCACTTTGTGTGGCGACGTGACGAGCGTGGTCTGGTGATTGAGTGCATCCTTATGGAAGCATGGGATAAGCAGGCCCTGCCGGATGGGATTGAATCCTCCGGTGCTGCCATAAACGTCCCTGGACGTAGTGGCGCTTCCGATGATGACATATGGATTTACACGGGCATCCGCTACATGACGGATGGAACCTACCGCGTCTGGCGTGAAACTGAAATGGGTTCCGCTGTTGGTGAAGCGGAAGAGTTTGAGCCCGACATGTTGCCGTACATGTTCCAGACTTGGAGCATGACACCTGGGGAAGACTACGGTCGTTCCAAGATTGAAGAACACGTTGCCGATTTACGCAGCCTAGATAGCCTGAGTAAACAAGCTTTAGAACAGGGCGCGATGGCAGCGACTAACTTCATTATGGTGCGTCCTAGTGCCGCCTCCCAGGGTATGCGTAACCGCATCAAGGACGGAGCCAATGGTGACGTTGTACTTGGTGACCCTGAGGGCGTTGAACTCAAACAGTTCGCCAGCCCAGCCGGGTTCCAGATTACCGATGCGGCCATCCAGCGTCTAGAAGAGCGACTGAGCCGAAGCTTCCTATTGTTAAGCCCAGGTCAGCGCGATGCTGAGCGCGTTACGGCTACGGAAATCCGTAGGGACATCGAGGAACTGGAAGCAGTCCTGGGTGGAACCTTTAGTGACAAGGCTATCATGCTGGAGAAGCGTACCATTATCCTCCTGGAGGCAATGAAGGTGCGCGGCGAATTCCCTGAGATTGGCCGTGATGAAATCCAACCAACCATTCTAACGGGCCTAGAAGCCCTGAGCCGTGAGCGTGATGTGGAGAGAGGTATCCAAGCCGCGTCCATCGTTGCGCAGTTCGGTGAAACAGGACTGATGCACATCAAGTTCCCTGTGGTTCTTAACAAGATTATGACTGGTCTCGGATTCCCCGACGCCGTCAAGTCGGCCCAAGAAGTTTCCCAGGAAATGCAACAGAAGCAGATGATGCAGATGGCTCAAGCATCGGCTCCAGGGGTAGCCCAGGAAGTCGTTAAACAGCAAGGAGGTACCGGTCAGTGACCGACAGAGTAGCTGAAGTTCTACCCATGCAGGACATAATGGATGACGCCACCGTCAGCAAGTTGTCCGGTAAGGGGGGTGTGTTCGTTGGAGGAGACGACGACCTCGCTGCAGCCCAGTCGCGATATGAAGCGCTGAAGGCTGTGGAAGAGGGCACGGCTACTTCTGAGCAACTCCAACTGTTACGGGACCTGGACAGGGTGTTACAGGGGGCACGCAGTGAGGCTCAACGGCAGTCTTCACCTGTGCGCCCTCCTGTCCCACCTCCAGTTTCCATGGCTCCCCGCTACCAGGCGCCCCAGGTGATACGGCAGCCCGTTCAGGCTACACCTGGGATGCCACGACCACCACGCCACTCACGCAACCGTTGAGGAGGAACAATGAGTGAAATTGCAGGACAGGGCGACGTCCCTGTCGTAACAGAACACAGTACACAGCAAGTGCATGTCACCGACCAAGACCTGCCGCAGAACAACGACACCGCTGAAGCATTTGGTGTCGACCAAGCGTCGTTCGACAAGTATTACAAGGAAGGTAACTTTGACTGGGCGTCCTACGGTAAGGAGCAAGCGTTCAAGCACCAGCAGGCTGCTAGGAATAACGTTGCCCAGGAATCAGAGCACTACGATGATTACAACGACACTGACCCAGACTCTGCTCAGCAGGTAGTTGAGAACGCAGGGCTGGCTTGGGAAGACCTTGGTGCCAAGATTGCAGACGAAGGTGACATTGATGAAGCTGACTACGATGCACTGCGTGCTATCGGTATTCCAGACCAAGTAGTCCATGACTACATCGAGGCTGTACAAGGGCAAGCTCAGGCTATTATCGACAACGTCATTGACGATATAGGCGGCCAAGAAGCTTTCGATTCTGTGTACGCTGGTCTGTACACTAATGCTACTGAAGAACAACGCAACAAGATTGACGTCTTGCTGCGTGACCCAGACACAAGGCAGGCTGGTATTGAAACGGCAATTCGACTGTCTGGTGTAGAGTACGAGGTTTACGATGATTACAACGACGCGGCACAGCCCGCGCCGTCTCGCGGTAATTCCGCTTACACTACAACCTCCGCACAAGGATTCAATTCCTTTGAGGAACAGATGACAGCCCAGCGTGACCCCCGGTACAACCGGGATGCTGCGTACACACAAGAGGTAATTAATAGGATTGCCGCCAGCACATACCAGATGAACCCGAGGTCACACTCAGGGGGAATGTGATGGACTTTTTTGACTGGTTCTGTGTTGTTGTACTTATCCTACCAGCAGTCTTGATATTTATGCTACCGTACTTCTGAGGAGGAGTCATGGAACAAGTAGAGGTCCAACACCTCGACATCTTCCGAACAATGATTCAGCAGGTAGACTTCCCGTTTACAGAGTTTACTTCTCGCATACGTTCAGAAATTTTGAACATGCGTGAACTTGACCCTGAGGGTATCTACCGTTCAAACCAAGCGGGAACTTGGCACAGCAGCGACCAGTTGCTGCAAGAGCTTCCGTCTGGACAAGAACTGAGTACCATGTTCTTCGACTGCTTTAACAAGTATGCCGGAGTACATGCGACTCAGCACGGACAGATTCACATGAAGCTGTCTGCGTGGGCTATGGTCTATTCCAATGGTGGATATGCGACCGTGCACACACACCCGAACGCCCATTTCTCTGGAGTCTATTACGTAGACGTTGGGGAAGAGATTGACGAGGTCACCGCAACCGGAGCTAAAATTAAGGCCGGTGACATCGAATTTGTCGATACTCGTGGCCCAGGGTCTTTGAAGGTTCCCGGATTGAACCTTCAGCCAGCAGCGCGTATTACGCCGAAGGAAGGCCGACTGATTGTCTTTCCCTCGTGGCTACCGCACTTCGTTCACCCCGTAAGGGGCAACCATCAGCGCATTGCTGTATCATGCAACGCGCGTATACTCAAATATCAAATAAAGGAATAACTGTTATGCCCGCATACCAGCTCGTCCATAGTCACCCGCGTGCTTCTGCATTCAGCGCTACCTTCACGGAAGCGGCTGCTGCTGAAGTTGCGGCTGAAGAAGCCGAAGCTCTGGCTCTCACGGCTACTGCTGTGAGCCCAGATTTTGAATACAGTGCTACCGCCGAAAACCCAGGTTCAACCGGGGAAATGGACGGTCAGCCTGGACTGATTTACAAAGGTGAAGTTACCCGACCTGCTATGGTTCGCGTTGATGCGCTGACCCTGGCTGCAGGCACCATTTCACCTGAAGCTGCCGACAGTGTTATTGCCGGTATCTTTAAGAACGGTACACTTGTGGCAACGCTCGACAACGAGTCTTCTGCCAACGAGTACGTGATTGACGAACTTGACTCTGAAACGGCCATCATGAAAGGTGGCACCATTGTCGACGCCGTGGCCCCTGCTGATGTTATCCGCATTGGCATCTTGGGTCTCGGTGAAGAAACCGTCGATGTTGACGTTGCCGCTGGAGGCGCTGTCTCCATCGGCTAACCCATTTAATGCGCCACTCACCAGAGGCTTCGAGGGCGCTACTGCACGGCTGAGGTCTACAGGCAGTAGTTAACCTAAGATAACCAAGGTAGGCACACGACATCCTTACTAAACTAGGAGTTTATTATGACCCTATTCGTAGGTGACCCGTCTGCGCCGACTCGCTTCGGTACGGACGTGGCAGATACATCCGACCCAACGGGCTTGTTCCTGAAGGTGTTCGGTGGAGAGGTCTACGCTGCCTTCTCCGAAAAAGTCCACACGATGGACAAGCACGTTAGTCGTGACATTAGCGCCGGTAAATCCGCGCAGTTCCCGAAAACGTGGAAGGTCTCCGCTTCTTACCACTCTGCTGGTGTAGAAATGCTGGGGCAAGACACTGATGAGACCGAGCGCGTCATCTCGATTGACGGTCTGCTTGTGTCCCACATCGGTATCTACGACCTGGATGAGGCTATGAGCCACTTCCAAGTCCGTGGTACGTACACGTCTGAACTGGGTAAAGCCCTGGCTCGCGTGTTCGACCAAAACGTGTATCGCACGATTGTCGCAACGGCAAAACAGAGTTCGGCTCTGCCTGGTGCGGCTTCAACGTCTCCGTTCCCTAACGGTACGCGCCTGCTGTCCGCAGACGTCTCTGGTACCATCACGGCTACCGCTGGCTCTCAGTGGTGGGAAGTGATGCGTGGCTTGCAAGTTGATGCCGACCTCGCGGATTACGATGGTAGTATCCATCTCGCAGTCCCACCGGCAACCTTCGACGCCACTATGTTTGCACAAGCGGCTGACACGGCTGCCAACCCGTTCCTGTTCCAAGACAAGGACCTTCACCAGAACCAATCTGGTGGTGCAGACCGCGACGCCAGCCTGAGCCTGCGTTCGGTTTCGATGTACATGTCGAACCTGATTCCGCAGACCAACGAGACGGCTAATGCCGAAGTTAAAGCTAAGTATCGCGCTGACTACAGCACGGTCCTGGGTGTTGCCTGGGGTAACGAAGCTGTTGGTACGGTCAAGCTGATTGGCATGGGTATGGAATCTACGCGTGACGTCCGTCGTCAGGAAGACTTTGTAGTAGCCAAGATGGCTTGCGGCCACGGCCCCCTGAGGAACGAGATTGCCTGGGAAGTCGCTAATACCTAATCTTTAAGGTAGTAAATATGCCAAGTCATTACGATGATAAACACGGTGGAAAATCAAAGGTCAACAAGGGGGCTAAACCCAAAAAGCGTAAAAAGCCAGAGCATTCCAAGACCAAGAAAGCTAGGGCAGAAGACATAGAGCGTTCGGGGCGCGAGTGGCGGCGTCTGAGTAAAGCTACGGATGGATTTGCACTTGAAAGGATGTCTAAAGAAACGAGCCGCAAGATTGCGATACAATCCGCAAGGTCACAAAATCGAAGAGAACGCACGGATGACTACTACGACGGGCCCGACGATGCGGCTGCTCGGAAAGACTCCAGACGATACAATAGAATTAGAGCTGAAGAGTTAGCTGCATTACGGGCCGGGCGTTTATCATATCGTAAGAAACGCAAGATTGACGATTAAACAGGTGATTTATGCCGAGCCATTACAATGATAAACACGGTAAGAAATCAAAGGCCAACAAGGGGGCTAAGCGTAAAAAGCCAGAGCACTCTAGGACCAAGGCTGCGAGAAAACGTGAAGAGGAATATCGTAAGCGGTCTAGGGACATCGCCGTACAAAAAGCCGAACAAGATAAATTGCCCGCGCGGATGGGTTGGCCTAAGCCACCAAATAAAAAGGACCATGCCCGTATAAAGGGTGACAAGTCACACATGATAATAGATTGGACAAAGACCGCAACCTTCTGACTGTGTAAATTACAGGTGATTTATGCCAGACAAGACCAAGGCTAAGAAGAATGCTAAGAGTAAAAAGAAGAAGCGTAAACCTACTTTATTAGTTACTAAGAAACAACGTGAAAAAGCGTATCGCGAGCGCTCCCGCCGTCAAGCAACTGCTGCGGCCCGCGCTGATGCTATTTCACACCAAGTTGAAAATCCTAATAACCTGTCAAAGAGTGGGCCAACCATCTTCGGTAAGAAGGTAGGTAATCGCATCCGCTTCTAAGCCAAACCTAATTCGCGCATTTATCCTCCTCGTGCGCGATACCAGAGGTGGGGCCCTTCGGGGTCCCCCTCACCTTAAGACTTATGTATTAGAATTAAATCCCCTAGCTCATCAACTGATGGGCTATTTTTTCCTGAGGTAAACCATGGTTGCACTAGTTGCCCACATGACAAAGCTGCAGGCTGTAAACCAGATGCTGCGCTCTATCAACGAGCAGCCAGTATCCCAGCTTGCCTCTGGTGAGATTGACGCTGAGAGAGCCGAGGATATCCTGGATGAAACCTCTAGGCGCATCCAAGCTACGGGGTGGCACTCAAACACACGCCGCAACGTCACCATCACACCCAACGCCTCCGACCAATTTGTGGTAGGACAGAACGTCCTAAGTATTGACTCGGTGAACCCTAGGGGTCGCCGTATGCAAACCACTCCCGCACACACGGGGTACGTTAATATTGGCCTTAGGCGTTCCGCAGATGACACTAAGTGGTTGTTGTACGATATAGAGAATGACTCGGAGACAATCACAGACCTGACGGAGATTACCTGCGACATCATAGAATTCTTAAACTTCTCCAGCCTCCCGCCGTCCCTGCAGATTTACATCTATAAGGCGGCAGCCCATGAATTCCAGAAGACTTCGGTTGCATCTCAGATTCTCTATACGTTTACTCTAGAAGATGTCGAGGTTTCGTCTATGGAAGCTATGCAGGATGATTGGAGAAACGAAGACGCCAATGTCTTGAAAGACCGTAGGTCTGCTTGGGAAGTGGCGTACAGGTACAACCCAACCTACGGAACCTAAGGAGGTCCCATGTCTACCATCGAAGGAATCATTCCTACTCTCTTCGGTGGAGTATCGCGTCAACCTCCTCAGGTTCGTCAGCCGAATCAAGTCCAGGAGATGACCAACGCTCTACCGAGTGTTGTGTCCGGTGGCTTTGAAAAGCGCCCATGCACTCAGTTTAAGGCTGATTTGACCTTCCTAAATGCTGCGGCTAACTGGAAGACACACGGGATTGACCGAAGTGCAACCGAGCACGACTTCATCTTTATCCGTGGTGGTAGCACGCCTGAGATTCTAGCGTGCAACGCAGACACCGGAGCACAGAAGACGGTTAACATCGGGGACACCGTCCGCGAATTTCTGATTGACATTAGCGGCATTAACAACACCAACATTGTGGAGGTTAATGGTGCCGACTACCAACCACAGCTCGCAATCGCCAGTGGAGAAACCGCGTTCGCCTGGACGTACGAACTTAGCGACGCCTCTACTGTGTTCAAAGTTGAAGGCAGCGCAAACGGAAGTAGTTGGGTCGACATCGCAACCGGTAAAAGTGGAGGGTCCGGCAGCTTCTCCACAACCATCAACGCGGTCGCGACGGGGGACCACAACTACGTTCGGTTTACCATTACGAATGCTGCTAGCTCCGCTTCAGACACTATCAATATCCGCGCCACGTTCAAAGACCTGACGTACCTATTGGGAGGAGACCCTGAGGACTTCTTGATTACTTCTGTGGCCGACTTCACGTTTATCACCAACCGCAACGTGACTACCCGGATGGGACCTAAGTCCACCGGGACCATTGCGGGTACGGACCAGACCTTCGCGGACCTGCCTAGTGCCTCTGGTGGTGGAAGCATTCGTAAGGTCATTGGGAAGGACACCGATGGGTTTGGCTCGTACTTTGTAAAGGATGACACTGGGTCTGTTTGGACTGAGACCGTGGACCCTACAATTGCCAACGGGTTTGATGAGGCTTCTATGCCCCATCAGATTGTCCGCAGTGCTGATGGCGCCACGTACACCTACTCTGCTGCTACTTGGGACGACCGAGCGGCTGGCGACGCAACACTTAACCCGGAACCTGGGTTTATCGGAGGAGTAGTCAATGACATTATCTTCTACCGCAACCGCCTAGGTTTCCTAAGTGATGAGACCTGTTACCTGTCACAAGCCGGTGACGTGTTCAATCTGTTTGCCGAAAAAGCTACGGATGTCCTAGACTCTGACCCGATTGAACGCGGAGCCACGACTGAGCAAGTCAACATCCTACAGTTTGGTAAGGTGTTCCGTAAACTGCTGTTCTTAACCAGCGCCAACGCTCAGTTTGAGCTTGAGTCTGGTGAAGGTAGGGCTCTGACTCCAGAGACGGCAGACTTGAATCAAGCAACGACATACCGTGGAAGCCGATTGGCTAAGCCTGCGTCCCTGGGTGACGTGATGTACTTTGCTAGTGACATCGAGAACTCCGCCGTCATCTACGAGTACTACTTCCAGGACAAAAGCTTTTCCAACACGGCCACGGACATCACGCGCCATGTGCGAACGTATATCCCTACTGACGTAACTCAGATGATGGGAGATGCTGCCGCACAGACGCTCTTCGTTTTGACAACCGGGGAGCAGAATTCGCTCTATGTCTACAACACCTTCTTTGACGACTCAGAGAAGCTCCAATCAGCATGGTGTAAATACACTTTCGGAGCTACCGAAACAGCCGCATACATCCACGGATTCCACGTCTTCAGTGGGCGAGTCCACCTCATTATCGAAAGAGAAGACGGAAACATCTACCTTGAGATACTGCCCATTGACCGCGAAGAAATTGCAACAGGAATGCCCTGGATGCCTTTGCTCGACCAAAGGACTTTACTCACAGGTTCGTACAGCGCGAGTACCGGGCTGACAACCATAACGACGACCTGGGACAACGAAAATAACGCCGAGGTAGTCTGTGGTGCTAGCTGTGATGTACCCGGAGCCCTATTGGCTGTCGAGTCATACGCTTCAGGTACCACCTTGACAGTTAAGGGTAACTACAGTTCGAAAGCTGTCTACGTTGGGCGTCCTTACACAATGACGACGGAACTCAGTAAGATTTATCCACGTCAAGAGAATTCTCCAGTTCTCACCGGTCGTCTACAGCTACAGGACATTACGGTCTTGTACGAGAAAACCGGTTACTACAAGCTGACTACCACGTCCGATGGCGGGCGTCCTGCTAAGTCCTACGAGTTCGAAGGTAAGGTACTAGGCGGTGGCCTAGCAGTAGATGACGCCTCCTTAGAGGCTGCTGGTTCTGCTAGACACAAGCTACATTCCCGTGCAGAACTTACCAAGTTAGAATTCATTAACGACAAACCACTACCTAGCGTCATTACATCCGTACAATGGCGTGGCTTCTTCAATGAAACAGGGAGGGCTGGCTAATGGGTCAAATGGCAATGATGGCCGCCACTATGGCCTTTAAGGGACTTGAGATGATGTCCCAAAACGCAGCTCTTAAACAACAACAGAGGGCGCGGGACGAGCAGGCTAGATTGGAAGTCGAGGAACTTAAGCGCCAACAAAAACGTGCAGACGAAATTGCACAAGAAGAGAAGTCAGATGTAGCACGAGCGTTTGACCTTGAACTTGGAAGCCTTATTGCTTCAGGAGCAGACGGCGGGGTTACAGCGGCAGCTCTTGCGCGCGCTGGAGGGGCTGCTGGTGCAATAGCCGGATTGGATACAGCTCGTATCGAGTCAAACCGCCAGGAAGCGCAGAGCGCACGCCGAGCTAGAAGCATCGCTATCCTTCAGGAAAACGCTGCTGCACGTAAGCAAACTAAGTCGGCAATCGCTTCTAACACTTTGAGCTTCTTTGGTAATGCTGTTGGTACACTCGCACAGTCTGACTTCGCGTTTAACGCAACTCCAACTTCTACGCCTTCACGTACAGTATCGGCTGGCGGCGGAAACATACGGAAGCCACTCACATCTACTCCCAGTAGTCGAAACCTGCTAACTAGCGGTTCTCGAAGTTATGGGACAAGTTATGCATAGGAGATAACTGATGGTACTACCTATCAATCGGCGGCAGCCAACGAGGCGCTCTGGTATTGTGGAACGTGCCGTCCCTAATATTGCCGCCCAAATGAATCCGGCTGCAGCAGGTCGCGGCTTTGGTGCACTAGCGGCGGGATTTGCTAAGTTTGCCGGTAAGCTTAGTGAGGAAGAAGAGAAAAAGCGCGTTTTGCAAGACGAGATAGCTATAGCTGAAATGGCTCAGGTAGTGCATGACAACCCTGAAGCAGCTAGGGAGGCTCTTAATTCTGGTGATTTTGGTCCCCTTGTAGGTGTGCAACAGGCGGGAAGGATAAACTTCATGCGCTATGCTCCGCTAGCCCTGGCTGATTCCTTGGCTGCGTCTGAAGCTGCTAAATTCAACAACGAATTACAAAATGCTGGCCCTGAAATATATGGCCCGCAGCTCCGCCAAGATTACTTGAATAAGCAGGTGAAGGGACTACCTCCACGTGCTGCCTATAAATTTAGGGAGACGTTTACTAAAGCAACCGCAAAAGCTCTTAGGGAGCGGCAGGGGGCCATGGCGAAGCTGCAGGAAACACAGCTCACCAACAAGTTTTACCCTATCCTCTTTACCGGGCTTAGAGATGGAACCATTAATGGCCTAACATCATTTAATAAACTAATTGAGCAATTTATTGGCGCAAGCATAAACCCCGTCGAAAGTACTTTAGCCATATCAGCCCAAGCAGACCAATTTATTGGCCAACTATCTTCGCACCAAGACCAAGAAATCCGAACCCGCGCCGAGTTTTTGTTATATACACCGGACCCTAATAGGGGCGGCAGCTCTGTGGCTACGCGCCTGGGGCCAGGTAAAGTCGGCCAATTACAGGCAGATGCTCAGAAAGCATGGTATGGAAACGTAACTAAGCAAGTCAATGACGCGATTCTTAAATCTAACGTGCTACTTGAACAAAAAGGCACTGACCCAGCCGAGGTGCTCATGTGGCTCGGCGCAGTGGTGGAACGTGCTGGTGCGAGCCGTGACCATCCGCTAGTCATGGCGCAGCTAGCAAGAATACACGAGTCCATACGGAAAAAAGATGAGAAAAACGCGGCGTCGAATACTAACCCGGCTAATGCCATAAATGGTGGGATGACCGCTACCCAGACTAAGGATTCCTTTGAGGGTCTACTAGAGAGAGAAATAGACCCTTGGACTGACGCTGGGTGGATTTTCAAGGTAGCCAACAGCCCCATGCATAAAAACCAAAAACAACAGTTGCGGAACATGATTGTGGGGGGCGGTACTGAAGACTGGGGTAAGGCTCAGCTATTCTTAGCTACGGTGCTTAAGAATGGCCAATACGGAATTAATGAATATTTACCGGATGATATGTCCAGGGGTATCTATTACGCGACCCTATGGTCTAATAGTCAAGATGCTGTAGTTTTACAGCAGCGCCTGAAGGACGCCCTAAAAGAAGACCAAGAATGGGACGGTACGTACTTCAAAGTTGCTCAACAGAACAACATTATTACTGGTAATAATTACGATAAGACTTCACGTTCAGCAGTCGAGCAAGAAGCACTTACGTATATTTGGGGTTCCAATATGAAGGAGGAACGTGAGGCCCTGGGTATTAAGATGAAGTGGGAAGACATGAGCGCGAATCTGAAAAATGTTTACTCCAGGCGGTTGCTGGACCTTGCGGCCAAAGCTGCTTCATGGACGAACACTATACAAGCTGGAAATGTCGGTATAGATAAGATTGGCGAAGCCTATTTGCAGATGATAAAAGATGACTACGAGGTGGGGCAGTATACCGAATCAGGCCCAAAGTGGATTAAGCGACGCAGCCCGTACCTTGTAAAGGATGATGCTGGTACGGTAATGAAGTACAACAAAATGACCGAGGCAGAAGCTGAGGCTTACGGCAAGGCCCTAGATGACGCGGGCCTGGAGGGACGCCTAGGCTACAGCGCTGATGCTGTGACTGCCAGTGACGGCTCTGTTTTTATTATGGCTAACGTAGGTATTGGCCTAGAGCCTTTCTTCCTAAAGCCCGGAGTTAACCTTAGTATACCTAAAGGGTTAGCCGGTAAAATGGGTCTTAACGGGATTTTTGTAGCAGGTGACGACCCAAGCAACCCTGGGAACGTGATTGTTAAACCAGTAGGTCCCGGTGAGTCGTTAGAATTCCATGGCACTTCCATCAACCTACCAGAGGACATGAACAAGCTTCCCTTGAGCGACGATAGAAAAGATAAAATAGGCGTTCAATATTTAAGATGGAACAAAGAGGCTAAGGGATGGGAACTCAGGCGAAACTTCGGTTCAACTCAACCTATGCTGACGAAAAAACAACGGGATGCCGCAGAGGCCCGCGCCAACAAGGAAGTAAACGCCGCCATCCAAAAGTTGGAAAACAGAGCTGCCGAACGCCTAATAAATAATAGGTATTGGAATTCCGAAAATAATACGCTAAATGCGCCTCAGGGTTACCTGTTGAAGAAAAAGGTAGAGCTAGAAGAAGCCCTTAAGACGGCCACGGATTTTAAGGGAAAGATGCTGATGCGTAGTCATCTAGGTGAGATTAACGAAGCGTTAGAGTCTATAGACCTGCAAACTAAGTCCATAGAATCGTCTAGATTTCCTGGCGAACTTATAGCTCAGATGGTTGCGGAAAATCACCCCTCGACGTGGACTAAAGATAGGTTGGTAGCGAGGCAAGAAGAATTGTTTGCTATGAATAAACCTCTGGAGACTGGCCCGGAACAAAAAGCTATAGCATTGGAACTGGTCCGGAGAAAAAATGGTGGTACGCCGCTGCACCCTGAGTCCATCATACCAGACTCCGCAAGCGGTATAGGGTTCTTTCGGGCAAACGAAATTCCACCGGAGCAAATCGACGAGCACAACAAGAAGGTTCGCGAACGTATTGTGGATGTTTTATCTAAGGGCATCAACAACGGCTCGTACAATCCGGCTGTAATTTCCATCGCCTCCAAAGAAAATAGTGTCCAGGATGCTATGGAGGTGGCCGAAAACATGACTCGTAAACTTGGGGGCTCTCAGAGTACTCAATTGAAAGGTGGGGCTATGAACGAGCTGATGGTTGACGTAGTTAAGTTTATTTCGGCGAGAGAAGGCTTTAGGGAGTTCCCCTACAAGGACCCAGGGGCAGACCAATACAACATTGGGCATGGCACGTACCTAGGGCGTAAAGATGTCCAAGCTGGACTGGAGGCTGCTGGAACTACTTTAGCTGAAGTCAAAAAACGGGGCATTACCGAAGAAGAAGCAAGTATTCTGACCAGCTTTGTAGTGGCTACCCATGAACAATATATGCGTAAAGAGTTCAAAGGGATAGCCCTGAGGGCGCATCAGAGGATTGCCCTTCACTCTTTCATCTACTCAAGTCGTTGGAGAAATGGCAAGCCAACTGTAATGGGTCCTAGCCTTATTAATGCAATCAAATCTGGTAACCATGCCAAAGCTGCGGAAATCATTAGGGGCACCCTAAAGGTGGCTGACCCCACAGCCAACATCAGGCCGGGTATGATGGCCCGCCGCAACTATGAAGCCAACATGTACTTAGGTTCATCTAGAGCTACTAACTAAGGAGGTCGTATGAGCGACTTTGACAATTTTGATGCCTTCAAGGTGCCTGAGCGTCCGGTGGTTGTGTCGCCGGAACCGCTTGACCTGACCGACATTAAATGGTCACTTGCTCAGTCCACCTCCAATTTACTGATGGCTGACCGTAACACCTTTGCGGGAATGCCTGCGTTCCCTAGTACTGTAGACCCATCGCTTTTAGAGGCTGCGGAATCCGGTTTTAAGCAGTTTGGTATCATTACCGGGTTTACAAACTGGGCAATGCGCGACAGTGCACCCACATACTACGAACCCGGCCTAAACATCGCTGATAAGGTTCAGCAAAATGAAGAATATAAGTCCGTAGTGGCTAAAGCTATGAGTAAAGCTAAAGCTGGTGACAGAGCTATGGCTGAGTTGATAAATCAACTCCAGGACTCCCGTAACTCGGAAGAACTGGACCTGCGAGTCAAACGCATCACTGAGTACGAACGTTACCGTCAGACATCTCAAGACTCTGATTGGATACCGTGGCTACTGGGAGCTGGCGCGGGTATCTCTTTGGATTTAGCAGCGTCTGCCGCTACGTTAAATCCACTAGGTGTTGTGGGCACAGGGGCTAATATAGTAACTCAGACTAGCCGAGCTGCTAGAATTGCTGCTTCTAGGCGTGTGGCTACGTTTGGTGCAGTAGAAGGTGGCGTTGAAGCGTTTGCTCAATCTCTGGATGACCCTGGGATTCAAATGCAAGAAATTGCTGCAGCCATTGGACTTGGTGGCGTGTTTGGTGCCATTTTGGGGTCTGCTGCTCCGAAGTTTTTCGGTCAGGTGGTATCCGTGGAGGACACCAACAAGATTCTAAATGATAGACTTAAAGACATACAGGAACTTGAGGATGCGTCACTAGGTGCCGCCAAAGTAAACACAGAAAGCTTTGAAAGTAAAGTTCCTGTGTCATCAGAAGAACTTACTTCCCCCACTGCTATTAGGGGCACCGGCTCTGAAATACTGTCCAGAATACCACTTGGGTTTGTGAAAAAGTGGAGGTCTCCTAAGCGCCGACTGGCTGACGCAATTAAGCAAGCAACCGAAGACAAGCTAAAGGGGCTTGACTTAAACTCCCGGCTGGCCGGGGTCCTTTCAAGGATGTACAAAATTAGCACCATGACCGGCGAAGACATCGCAGGGCAGGCTCGCGAAGAAACTATGCAAGAAGGGCTGGAAAGAATGCACACGCGGATGGTGGTGCATGAAGTCAAGACGCAGAACATCTACGACCGTATGACTCTTGACATCTATGGTGTGGGTTCTATAAGAAATCGTATTCACAATCATGAGTTAATGCCGACTTCGTCCGAGTTCCCAACCCAGGCTGAATTTCGTCACGCCGCTGACATTTTTGCGCAAGCGAGAGGGGAAGGTGACGAGCTGGGAATGAAGGCCGCAATAAGCATATTGGATGGGAAAATTCCAGCAGGTAAAAACGCTGAGTTTGAAAACGCTATTCGCGAGATGGCAAACCATGACGACAAATGGTTTAAGGATTTTGGTGAGGCTGAGGTTGAACTTGGGTTCATTAAGAAAGAAGAACTGATTCCCGGCTACCGTCCGCAAAACTGGAACGCTGAAATGGTCGGCGCTAACATGACGCCGTTTACTGAGCAAGTCAGGGAACTGATAAGTAGCGAGCCCGACATGGAGTTTGTGCGCGATGCCGTCGTAAAGACCGCTGACCGTAGAGCCGATGAGGCTGCTGAGCAAACACCAGAAGGTGTGGTAACTACGGTCGACCTTCCGTTACCTAAGGAAGGCGAAGAATGGGCGGATTTTCTGGCTAGAATCCAAGATGAAGACCCTGAATTAGTTAAAATCATTCTGGATGACTGGGATGAAATTAGACGAACTAAGCTTAATGAAGCTATTGAAATTAACCAAAAACGTCTGGAAGCCGAGCTTCGTAAGTTTGGTAACCGTCAGGTAGAAGAAGTTTTGGCTGATGGTGATGAGCGTATTGCACGGATAACTCGTGCTCACTTAAATCTCCTAGTAAGGGTACAGGAACAACAGAAGTTAGTAAATCAACCGTCCTCACGACAAGATGGTTATAAATCCTACGCTGAGACCCAAAAGCTTGATGACATGACCACTAGGCTTGCAAGACTGGAGCGTCGCATCGAGACTGAACAGAACATGATGCTGAACCTTAGGAAGCTGAAAGAATACGAAGAGAGTCTCAGGATGCAGATTGGCGATGACCCTAGGAAAGCCGCAAGTCTAAAGACAACCATGCGAGACCTGCAGCAGCAGATGCGAGAGGCGGCAAGTAAGGGTAGGGGTACTAAGGCTGAAGTTAAGAAGCTAAAGAAGCAGCTAAACAAGGCTAACCGGGCCGCCATTAAAAGCAGAGGTGCAAAGAGACTAGACGCCGAAGCAAGGCGCATTGCAGACGCCATCCGTAAAAACCGTAATCCTGGGGGTTTTCATGTAGATGATGCTTTAGAGACCTCAAGATTCTTTAAGCATCGTGCACTGAACCTAAAGGGTGTACGTCATCTAGAACGGTGGCAGAGGTTTCTAAACCGTGACTCTGGAATGAACATGGAAATCTACACTCAAGCCGTTGGTCGGCAGCTTGAAATGCGCCGAAAATACCTACCGTTTCTTCGCAAAGAGGGCTTGTTAGGTGAAGATGAAACTGATGTGTACGAAGGATTAACCCGATACCTACAAGAAGGGTTGGAAAATGACGTAAGCAAAGTGCGTGAGACCCTGTCTGGTGAAGCCGTCGAGGCTGAAATTCGTAGACTTAACAACGATTTTAACGACAACACGGAGTTTATGGAACGGGCATTCGGGGAATTTACTCGTAGTGACCACCTTAGACACGCTAATGAAGGATACGACCGTGTTGTCTCGATAGTCCAAAGTTTAACTACGGCTATGGCACTAGGCATGTCACTGCTGGCGTCTATAGCCGACGTGGCCATCGGTGCATTCGCTGGGACACGCGTTGGTACCGGCATTGTAGACTTACTACGCCCGCTACATAACAGCCGAATTCTAGATGAGATTGCAGCCGACAACGAGTTGTTAGCTACATACATGCGTGGCGCTAGAGTCTTAGACAATGGCATGATTCATTCACGTCTAGACATAGATTCTGCTTCTCTGCAGGTTCCTGGCGGGATTATGGCTACTATCCAGCGTAAAGCATCCAGCATAGCCCAGGTAGAAATGTGGACCAACTTGTTGCATGGATGGAATCGTTGGGTACGAGGCTCGTTCGGGGTTGGGTTTATGCGTCAAATCTCTAAGGACCTAAAAGAGTATGATAGTTTACGCCCAGACCTTAAGGGATTTTATGCAAAGCATGGTATTGGTGCTGATGAAGCACGTAAGATGTCGGAGCTGTTTGACCTTCACTCAAAGGACGTTTCAGGCATCAGAATTCCTGACTTAGAAGCTTGGACAACCGATGGGTATTCTGACCTTGTGGACCGCTTCTATCGTGCCGTTAATGGTGCAGGCAACGAAGCTCTTCTTGACCCTGGTCTAGGTGACCGTCCGTTCCTTAGGGCTAACCCACTTGGACGCTTGGTTCTTCAGTTTCAAAGCTTCACGTACGCTGCAGGAGAACGCTGGTTTGCTCCCCTAGTTCAACTGGGAATGATGCGCCCGTATGACGCACGTGTACTGTGGTCTGGCACGATGGCTTTGGCGCTTGCAGGAGCTGGCTCACACCTTAGGGATACAATCCGTGGGGAAGAGTCAAAGTTATCTAAGGCTTTAGAATCGGGTGACTCACAGGACATATGGAGAGTTATTACCGAAGCCTACCTGAGGTCACCTTACGTAACCGGTGTGCAGGGTACGGTTTTGGACGTTATGGGTACTCAGTTTGCTGACCCGACCAACCGGCTATTTCAAGCAATCACGGGAACCCAAGGTGAGCTTGTAAATCCCGAATACATTCGTTTTAAGCAGAACCAAGGCCCTGGTGCGTTAGCGGGACCTGCTTTCGGTATGATAGGAACAGGTATGAAATTCGCACGAGATATAGCCGAGGGTGACATGGAAGCAGTACAGAAGACTGCGGAAGCTCGTCTACCCGTCGCAAACACGTTGCCAGTAGTAGCTCTAAGGCTACTCGTTGAACAACTACCAGGAGACTAATATGGCATTCGCACGTGACGTGTACACCGCCACCGCGAGTCAGACTGACTTTACCATTACCTTCCCCTATCAAGCGGAAGAGGATGTGACTGTCTATAAGAATGGCTCTTTGGTGGCTACAGATGACTACACGTTCCCTACCGCAACTAAAGTACGCCTCGATACCGGGGCGACCTTAAACGACAAAGTCGTTCTGGAGCGTAGCACCTCTAGGTCAGCTAGGGACGTAGACTTTACTCCAGGCCCGCTGACTGAAGCTGACCTTGACAACGCCTTAATCCAGGTGTTCTACATGGCCCAAGAGGCCATTGACCAGACCGAGGTTGCCCTAGGTAAAGCTACGGATGAGATATGGGACGCCAAAAGCACCCGTATTAAGAACGTAGCTAACCCCACGTCTGACCAAGACGCAGCAACCAAGACATACGTCGACAGCGCTGCGATAGGTAGCCTAGGGTCTCCCATTAGTTTGGCCAATGGTGGTACCGCATCCACCTCAGCTCCTGCAGCCCGAGTAAGCCTAGCTGTACCTGGGATATACACAGGAACTTCTGCTCCAACGTCTGCTGCAGATAACAGCACCGGCTACGAAGTTGGTGATGTTTGGGTAGACACTTCGGCTGACAAAGGATACCTATGTCTTGACAAGACAGACGAATCTGCTGTCTGGGTTGAGTTACAAGAAGTAGCTAACGCTATTACCCTGACCGGAGACAATGACTGGCTCGGTCGTCAAAACATGACGGCTGAAGTTGTGTCCTCAAGTGCTACACCTACATTTGATTTTAGTGCGTCTGGGGGTGGCAACAAGAAACGCATGACAATGGGACACAGCATTACTGGGATTACCTTAAGTAACCCCGGAGCTGGCGTTGGTGATGCTACGTTTACCATTACGTTTGAACGTAGTGGAACCTTGTACACCGTCACCGGCTGGCCTTCTTCTGTAAAATGGAAGGATGGCGCTGCACCTGACACCAGTGCATTGACAGATGGACACTACCTACACGTTGTCCTGGAGTGGGACGACACCGACGACATTTACATTGGCACGTGGTTTATCACTGCTTAGGGGGGCACTATGCCATTCAATTCACGACACCATGACGTTGGTGGAGGGTGGTCCAGTGCCGATAACATCACCCGTTCTGCGTGGCTTGACGGCAGCGCTGATTACCTATCGCGCAGTAGCGTAACGGGCGCTAGCACTCGCAAATGGTCGATATTTGGTGCTTTTCGGATTACTGATTTTAGCGCCAGCAGTCGCTACATTTTTGAATGCGCGAGCGGCACTTCTTCCCAGACCGCTCTTTTGTTGCGCTCAGAACAAGACTTGCAGTTTTTCGATTATAGCGGTGGCGCTGTTAATGCTGTCGTTCAAAGCGACGGCCTAATTCGGGACAGTGAGTGGTACACGTTTTTGTGTGTTTGCGATACCGCAAATTCGACTGCCGCGCATCGCTGGCGGCTGTATGTTAATTCTGTAGAACAATCGACAAGCCGGACAAACCCCAGTCTAAATTATGATACAGCCTGGAACAATGGCACTAGCCAGCATATTGGTGTGCAGAGCTACAGTTCGCTGCAAAATTATTGGGAAGGCTCAATTACCGCTATGTTGCACGCGGATAACACGGTACTCACGCCAAGCGACGTGTGGGATAGCCACACTGTGGGTACCAATGGAACCGTTTACTATCCTAAAGCTGAAGCTGATTTAAAAGCGCTTGCTAACGCGGGTGGAACTGCGAGTTTTTTCCTGTGCAGTGACATTGGCGATGGCACAGACGATAGCAGCAAAGGCAACAATTTTACCGCGAGCAGCATGTCCGACTCGGCCAATGGCAGTGCCGACACGCCAACAGACCCGTTGCCAGTGTTCAATGCTCTGCATAACAGCGCAGTGACGGTCACGCTATCGGAAGGCGGGCAAAGAGTTAATCTCGCCTCCGGTTCTGGCTGGCTGTCTACCACTCAACTAGTGCCGCCAACAGGCAAATATTACGTTGAGTTCAAGGCCAACACAGTCACTGGCAGTGAAATGGCTGTAGGAGTGTGTAACCCCCGAAGCGAACAAGATGCAAGCCCGCGCTCTTCCGGATTTCTTCATTGGGAAGCAGACGGAGACCGGTACTTAGATGGTTCTCAAACAGCCACAGAAGTTACTGCATGGGCAGCTACTAATGTAGTCGGGCTTGGTATCAACATGGATGGTAAACAATTACTGTTCTATGACAAAGACGGCAACCTAGATGCCACCGTGGCTTTTGGCTCAAACGTGGATGGCAGTGACGGAGTGCTGCTGTACCTTGGCAACCTGTCAGGGTCTGGCGCTCAGAATGCTACGCTCATCATTGACTCTGCGGACATGACTCATGGGCTCCCTACGGGTTACTCGGCTCTAACAACACAAAATCTACCTGCACCCTCCGCTCAAGGCGTCGATGTGTTTCAGACGCTGCTTTACACAGGAAACGCGGCTGACAACCGTGATATTACCGGCGCGGGATTTAAGCCTGATTTTCTATGGCACAAACGCCTAAATGGCTCTCAGAGTCACAAACTTATAGACTCAAGCCGAGGCGTTACAAAAGTAGTTGCTTCGGATGCTAATAGCGCTGAAGCGACCGAAGCTGGACTAGATAGTTTTCAATCTGATGGGATTCGCGTTGACGACGCCGACAACACTAACGACAGCGGTGCCAACTACGTCGCATGGTGCTGGAAAGGCAACAACGGAACAACCGCAACCAATGAAAATGGGTCTATTGACACAACAGTCCAAGTCGCACCCGAAGGCCACATGTCTGTTGCTACGCTGACCGCTACTGGTTCAGCCGCCACTTATGGGCATGGGTTGTCAGGCGCTCCTGGGTTTGTGACTATTAAAAGACGTAATGGTACAGATGCGTGGTACACCTGGATGTCAGGGATGGGGGGTACGCAATACGCAAAGTTGGATACAACCGACGCTGTCGCCACAAACTCCGCCGTGTACACAGCGTTACCTACATCTACATTAGTTAACGGGGGCACCACATTTGGCGCCGGTACTTACGTCATGTATTGTTTCCGCAGTGTTCGAGGAGTCTGCCAGATTGGCACGTATGTAGGAAACGGGGACGCAGACGGCCCAATGCTAAATGTTGGGTTTGAAAGCCGCTGGATAATTATTAAGTCATCAGGTACAGGCGGCTGGATTTGCTTTGATACGGCCCGTGACACTGCGCAGCCACTTACTAAATACTTTTCCATGGACGATAGTGCTGCCGAAACAACATCAGGACTTACTATAGATGCGTTGGCAACCGGATGGAAAATTAAAGACACCAACAGCTTGCTTAATAGCTCGGGTACGACGTATCACTATATTACCATGGCAAATATTGTGAGCGGCACCGGTTTACCACCAATTCCAGGGAAGTAACATGTACGCAACATTTTCAGTTGAATCAGGGGCGTGGCGACGTGCTAGCCCCGCGCACGCTTCTAGCGTCGCGTCTGTCGCCAATGGAAACCCAGTGTCTGTCCAGGCTTTACGTACGCTACCAGATAGCATTTTAGTTGGCTGGGGTGTACGCAGGCTTGACAATCCTCCCATACCAAGTGGGCTACCGCACCAAGAAATGGTTGAGAGCGGTATCGTTATAAACGGTTACCGTGCTACCCAAACATACGCATGGCAAGACTTAAGTCTAGACCTAGCCAAAGAACGAGCTAAAGCCCAAATTGACCTAACGGCTGACCAGTTAAGAATCACAGATATTACCATTGCAATTGATGGTGCTGATTACGAGTTTCCAATGGACCCTGACGCTACCCATAAATACACTATGCTAGCAGGCGCTCTGTCTTCTGGTGTGGGGTACCCGGCTGATGGCATCCCATTTGTAGTCAAGGTCGAGGGCGTAAAACAGCGTTTACGTCTTAATGCCACCCAGTGGCAGACTGTAGTAACCGCTATGTCTACCCGTATTTTTGAAATCTCCAACCGTGAAAGCACTTTGGAGAACGATATCGACAACGCAGAAGACCTATCTGCTTTGCGCGCAATTGACCTTCAAGGAGGCTGGACGCCGTGATTAAAGAAACAATTATAAAGACCGGAGGAATTATTCTGGTCACTTGTATGCTGCAAGGGTGCTTAGCTACTGCAGCTATGCTTGGTGCTGGTTTAAGTACTGGTGTCGTTGCTGGGTGTCATAATGTCTCTAAAAACCCTAATGCTAACTTAAAGACATTTGAGTCCATCTGCGGTTCTGCTTTCAAGGAGTAGTTCAGTGAGCTTGAGCTACCACCAATACAAAGGCTGGATGGTAAAGGCACCTAGTACTTTTCTGTTAGCTACACCTGATGAAATTTCTAAGGTGTGTAATGGGATGGGACCTAAAGGTTCTGGCTGGCTTGTGCCTGATACAATGTACGGATTAAATCTCAGTGCTGCGGGGGATGTTCACGATTGGATGTACGCGTACCCTGAGACCTTTAACCGCAAAGAATGTGACGACGTGTTCCATGAGAACATGCAAGAAATCATTAAACAGCACGGTGGTTTTGGTCTACTTCAGTGGTTAAGAAATAGGCGTGCTCTAAAATATTACCTAGCTGTAAGAGTAGGGGGAGCTAAGCATTTTGGGGGTACTTGTGAATGACGTAGTACGTGTACCTCAGTGGCTTACAGGGGCAGCCCTAGCTGGTATTATGGGTCTATCTGGGTGGACCTTAGTAACTACCCATCAGCTATCATCAGAGGTAGCTGTGTTAAACGAAAGAATTAAAGCGGTGCGTGATTTTGAAGATTTGGCTCTAGCTAATATGAACAAGAAATTCGACACTCAGTCCGCCAGGCTGTCTGAACTTGAAACTCGTGTTCGCCAACTTGAGCAATGGAGCACCGACGTAAGGAGGAACACGCACTAATGTTAAAGTCGAAGCTTTCACAGGCAGCACAAGCGGAGGAGGGTAAGCTTCGCACTTGCGTACAATGTGACGAAACTAAGCCGGTCTCCCGCACTACGTTTACACCTAAGAATGGCAAAGATTCCCTGAGGGGATGGCACACGGTATGTCGTGTTTGCCAAGGAATCAACGCTGCTGAAAAACGAGAAAATCTACAGGTCATTCAAGAACGCCACGGGGAAGAAACGCAAGACCTGATTCAGGACATGTACAACTTCTCCCTGACGTCTAAGGCGGCTGAGGCTGAAGACATCGGCTTTCAGCTAGCCCCGCGCGTGCGTGATTTATACGAAAAAGGTAAAAGTCTAGAGAGCTTTGAGCTGTTTATCGAAATTGTAAAGCCCTTGGTTGCGGGGTGGATGGAACCTGGGGCAATCCATGATGACATTAAGAAAGGACTAATGTCTGAGCACAGGCGTCGTCTAGTTATCGCAACCCGCTATAGTGCTAAGTCTACGCTAACAGCTATCTACGTAGCGTGGCGTATTTTCCTGGACCCACTTATTAAGATTATGGTGGTGTCCCGTGGGTCAAAGCTGGCCGCACGTATGCTTAGGACTGTACGCCGGGTGTTCATTGAGAACTGCCCCATGTTGTGGCACATACGTCCAGTAGACGATTGCCTGGACAACTCTGAGCAATTCCAAGTACCCCAGGCTTTAAGTGTGGTAACTGGTGGTGTCACCCTGACAAGCCTGGGTTTGACGTCTAACCTACCTGGGTTTCGCTCTGACGTGACCATTGGTGACGACGTGGAAGGGCCCCAGGAAGCCGACCCAGAAAAAGTACTGGCCTTAGAAGAGACGCTGAATGAACTCCACATGATTAACCCCCGTGGGGAAAAAGTCATGCTGGGGACCTATCAGTCTGAGTTTTCTATTTACGCCAAGTTGGCTGATTTAGAGGACGAGACGGGCCGTCCTATTTGGGAAGAGCACCGCGCGTGTATGTTTGAAGAGGACACAATTGATGGCAAGCTGCACATTCACTCGCGATGGCCGCAGATGTTCAGTGACCAGGATGGGCTTGACTGGCGCAGGTCAGTTACGAGTCGAGCTTGGAAGCTGCATGCAATGCTCATTGCGGACCCATCGGTACTCCACGAGAAACCCCTCAAAATTGGAGACCTCCCGGTCCTTCAGTGGGACGCTAAAGCTAACAGCTTTCCTCTTTTTTGTGAGCGCACCGGAGTAACACGTAAAGACCTAAATCGCTGGGCTGCTCCTAAGGGAGACGAGTGGCATGAGTGTCGCCAAATGGGTGACCAAATGGGTGCCCTCCAGACTATCACTATGGCAGTTGACCCCGCTTCTGGTCTTGCTGGCCGTGATGCTATTGGTGTAGCTGTACTAGGAATTACAGCAGGCGGCCTGGGAATAGTACTTCACTTGGAGGGTGTCCGTGCGACAGATAAGAGCATTGCTCGTAAGCGGGTGGCTGACATTGGCAAGGACTTCGGAGCAACGCGAGTCGTTGTGGAGGAACTGGCAGATGGTCTATTTGGCGAGACACTTGAGTCAGACTTCGTTCACATCGGTTATCCCGTTACCGTTGATAAGGTCACGACTGGTGGCCAACAGAAGGGACGACGAATCATCGAATCCCTTGGGCCACCTATGGGTGCAGGACGTTTGGCAATTGTTGAGTCTCTAATTGAGACAGACCATTGTGGTGAATTTGTCAATCAACTTGTAAGGATTACCTATGATGGACGAACAGGCTCATCTAAGGACCACGACGACATTGTGGACGCCCTCGCTCACGCTGTGGCTGCCGAAAAGCATTCGCTTGTATCTGATGTCGGTGATAACCTCGCAGCCAGCCGCGCCTCAAATCTCGACCGGTGGTCACGAATACCTCTACGTTACGGGGGTCTCGGTGCATCGTCTAAGGAAGAGTATCCGCACACGCGCTCCTGGGGCTCTCAGGTCGACCTAAGCGCCTCTTTGTTGGAAGAGGATGAAGTCATGATTGCCCTGGTTGAGCGGCGAGACCGCCTACAGTCCGTTGTAAACGAAGACCTACAGATGGGACGGGGTGCCGAACAGAGCATAGTATCTCGAATTAAGAACCTAACAAAGCAGATTGACGAACTTAAACAACTCCAGGTGTTCTGATACTCCATAAAACGCCCTGTGTGGCTCTGTGCTGGACGCAGAGCCCCAGGGTAACCCAACCCTACCAGGGAGGCACTATGAGCCCTCTACAGGCTAAAGCAGAGCGGCGCCGTATTCGGTGCGCCCTAAAACAATCACACCAAGACAGTCCGAGGAGGACACATGAAGCTACACACGCACTCGAAAGAACGGCTGGGAAACGACACCATACGCATCAAGGCGCGTTGGACAGACAAAATGAGACGGCCAGCACACGTCTCCGTAACCTTCGGGCCTCTAGAGACTCCCAGCTCCAACGAGCAGAACGTCATAGAGGGTGATATTAAAGAGGTTATGAACTCTATGTACGCCTTGGCTGAGGTGGCGTGGGATTTGGGGTGGCGACCAAGGGGATTCCCTGGGGCGTTGGCCGCATTTGCCCAACAGTACAAGCTACCGCCATCTGAGGGGTAGAGCCCCCTATATACCGTAGGGGGGTAAAGCCCCCTATGGGCACAAGAAGAAAAAAGATACACACACTAAGAGGAGGTATTGGTATGCCTGAATGGGACCCTAGAGGTGAGGAAGCTTTTAACCCAGACATCAAGACCGGGGTAGGTAATCCACTTAGCCCTTATAATGATGAGCTACTCAGTGAGGATGATGAAAAGAGAGTAGACGATAAAGGTCTGTTAGTTGTCCATGGTAAGACTTGGGGAGAATCCTCCACCAATAAATATTTATGGATTGCACTATGGCTAGGTGGCCACGAAAATGGGGATATTACTCAACTCGTACCAGGAGGACGTGGACAATCAGATATTGATATGTCCAGACTTACCTTAGGTACACCCTGGTCTATTAGCCTGGGAGTTTCCGAGGGTAAGCCTAGGTTTAACATTCCTACAGTAGGGGCATGTTTAGAAATCCCTGATGATTTGGGGGATGATGTATTAAAACAGAAATACGTTATCGAGTGGCTGGTTGATACAGTAGACGAGTCTCTACAAAACAGAAAGCTGGGGCATATCCGTAGTGACCCTGGGAATTGGCAGGAGCTAGCACACAAGGTAGCTGCTGGAGCTGACATTGCATTAGGAAACATTCTGTAAGATGTGCGCTGTGTAGACCTAAGGGGGGTAAGGGGGCTTATTTACAGGCCCTCTTTTTCCCCAGCGCGCGTTAGAAAATCCCCCCTCCGGGGTGCCCACAGGAAAATCACAGGATACCCCCAGGTTTTCCCCAGGATAATCACAGCTTATCCCCAGGGTTATCCCCAGGTTTTCCCCAAGATAATCACAGGGTTATCCTCAAGATAATCACAGGATACCCCCAGGGTTATCCTCAAGATAATCACAAGATAATCACAGGGTACTTTGGGGCTGTCGACTCGTGGTTTTAGACGCAC
>VTLG01000618.1_pt1 | contig 43103 bp, 54 predicted proteins | sample 4694571 | NCBI WGS metagenome assembly VTLG01 (sample SAMN12604809, study PRJNA352737) | marine metagenome | biome: ENVO:00000447; feature: ENVO:00000209|ENVO:00000569|ENVO:01000036; material: ENVO:00002151; isolation source: viral sequences binned using virsorter ...
TGTTTATTCAATTCCAAAAACTGAAAAACAAGGAGAACTATTTTAATGACCGTAAAAGAAATTCCAATAACCAACAAACAAGATTGGTTAGAAAACAGATTGCTTGATGTAACTTCTACAGAAGTATCAGCATTGTTTGATGTCAACCCATACCAAACAGAGTTTGAGTTGTACAACCAAAAAAAAGATAAGGTTGTTGTCAACTTGGAAGACACAGAGCGTATGGCATGGGGTCGCAAACTTGAAGACAGCATTGCTCTTGGTTGTGCTGAATCTCAAGGATGGAAGGTTGAGCAATTTGATGTATACATGAGCGATACAGAAACCAGAATGGGTAGCTCGTTTGATTACAAGATTACAAGTACTGACGAGTTAGGCATTATGGAAGTAAAAAATGTTGACTCAATGGTTTATCGCACGAAGTGGATTGACGATGGCAATGGCCATATCGAAGCACCACCTCACATTGAGATGCAACTACAACATCAACTTCATGTTGCCAATGTTAGTTGGGGATGTATTGCTGCACTAGTTGGTGGTAACACTTCAAAGCTAATTGTCAGAGCAAGAAACAAAGAAGTTGGTGAGTTATTAGAAACAAAAGTAAAAGAGTTTTGGGAAAGAGTTAAGTCAGGTACAGCACCTAACATTGACTATCTCAGAGATTCAGAATACATGATGAAAAATTTATATAACGATGCAGACGCAGGTTTAATTATGAATGCTGACGAAGACACAGACATATTGATTGATGATTACAATTCAATTAACAGAGAATGTGTCTCGTTAGAACAACAGAAAAAAGCAATAAAAGCACAAATTTTAGAAAAAAGTCAGGGTGCATCTAAGATTATTTCTAAATACGGAACAATTAATTGTGGCATGAGTAAAGCTAGTCAGGGTAAATACATTACTCAAGACATGGTTGGTACTTACATCAACCCACGCAAAGCTTTTCGCCAATTCAGATTCAATCAACCAAAAGGAGTTTAACTAATGACCTCATCAATCACACCACTTGTAGCCATGCAGGGAACACTTGAAAAAATGGCAGACAAATTTACTGAAGCTTTGCCAAGGCAAATGGATGTAAACAAATTTATTAGTGTTGCAAAGTTAACGCTAAATCAAAATCCTAAATTAGTACAAGCAGACAAAAACAGTTTAATGCAAACCTTTATGAGGGCAGCACAAGACGGTTTGTATTTGGATGGCAAAGAAGCAGCAGCAGTTCAGTATGGCAATTCAGTTCAATACATACCAATGGTCGAAGGTGTCATCAAGGTATTACATAATAGTGGTTTAATAAAAACTATTTCTGCTGAAGTTGTATATGAAAATGATTGCTTTGAATATGAGTTAGGAAGTAATCCTCATGTAAAACATATTCCATTGATAACTGGTGACCGTGGCAAACCTACTTGTGTTTATGCAATTGCTGTAACAAGTAATGATGGACAGTACGTTGAGATTATGAATATGAATGATGTAGATAAATGCAAGCAACAAGCAAAAGGTGCATCATCTCCACATTCTCCTTGGGTAAAATGGTTTGACCAGATGGCCAAGAAAACTGTCATCCATCGCATTGCAAAACGACTACCAAAAAACGATGCAATTAATTCTGTTGTCAGAATAGAAGAGGATACTGATTTTAAACAGGCAGTAAACGTAACTCCTACACCTGATAAACAAGAACAGCCATTGTCTAGATTAAAGGAAGCTATGGGTATGGCTACTGAAGAAGCAGATCAGGCAGCGGATAACGTAATAAACAACTACCGCAAGGAGGAGTAATGCATTTTTACTCCTTCAACATTGGCGATTACATCAGCCACACTAAACACTTGTCAAACATGGAGGATCTAGCATACCGAAGATTGCTAGACCTTTACTACTTACATGAACGGACGTTGAACGAGGATGTGGCAACTGTTGCACGGAAGATCAACATGAATGATAACGTGCCAGAAGTAAAAGTAGTTTTAGAAGAGTTTTTTATTTTAGAAGTTGGTAAAGGATGGATTAATCCAAGGGCTGATCAAGAAATAGAAAAGTATCAAAGCAAGGTGCAATCAGCAATTAGAGCAGGTAAAGCATCTGCTCTTGCTAGATCCAACGCTAGTTCAACGATGGTTCAACCAAACAAGAAACAAGAAACATTAAACAAGAAACAAGAAACAAATATAAAGCGACCACGCAATGTAAGTAAAAAAACATGGGATGATTTTTTAACTCATAGAAAAAACAAGAAAGCACCATTAACAGAAACTGCTTTGATTGGTATAAAGAATGAAGTTAAGAAAACAACTATTAGTTTGGAGGATGCATTGGTTATGTGCCAAGCAAGGGGATGGCAAAGTTTTAAATCTGATTGGATTAACAAAGAACAAAAGTCATTTGCTACTACTAACTACGGTGAGGGGGTACAAAAGATATGAAAAAAAATAAGGAAGTGCCAATTTTTTTTATGATGGATATCACAACAGGAGAGATGTCTATTGATCTTGGATGGCAAAGACTTTATCCGAATTGGAAATTTAAAAGGGTAAAAAAATGCTAGAAAATTTAATTAACAAAGACAGGCCAACAGAAGAACGTATTTGTCCAAAGCATGGTGCATATACTTCAACAAACTATCTTGGCGAGCATTGGACAGAGTGTCCTAAATGCATGATTGAACGCAGGGATGCAGAAGCAAAACTGCAAATAGAGCGTGACAAGCAAGCTGCATTAGAACGTGAGCAGCGTAGATGGATGTCAAAGATAAAAGGTGCAGCTATACCAGAACGATTTAAGGATCGGACGCTAGATAGCTATGTAGCACAGACAAGTGGTCAACAGAAGGCATTAGCTTTTGCAAAAGAGTATGCACAAAATTTTGACCAGGTAATAAAAACAGGACGTTCTGCAATCTTTGTTGGCAAACCGGGAACTGGCAAAACCCATTTGGCGATAGGCATTGCGTTGAGCATTATGCAACAACAACGGTCACCGGTCTTCGTCACCGTACAACGTCTAATAAGAAGAGTTAAAGATAGTTGGCGTACAAAAGAAGAAACAGAAAGCGAAGTTATAGATGCGTTTGCGTCACCAGACTTGCTTATACTTGATGAAGTTGGTGTACAGTTTGGGTCAGAGTTTGAAAAACAATTGTTGTTCGATGTACTAAATGAACGCTATGAAAAACTTAAACCATCTATTTTATTATCAAATATTCCTAGCGAACAATTATCAGATTACCTTGGTGAACGTGTAACCGATAGGTTGCGTGAGAACGGAGGTGCATTGATTGGTTTTAACTGGGATTCTTACAGGAAAAATTTATGACAAAAGAAAACGAATTTCACACAGGTGACTTGTGGTTTAATCCAAATGAACCAGAAAAGTTATCAGTATTTAAAAACAATCAGTGGGAAAAAATACCAGATGATGAAATGCAATGGTCAGACAGGCAAAAAAATATGTTGCAGATTGCAAATTACAAACAACAACTAGCAGAGCTAGAAACACAATTTTGGTTTAACGATTTACCAACAAAAGAATATATGGTTAGGTTTGATGCAATTAAAAAACGAATTAACGAGTTGGAGCAATTAGATGATTGAAATTGTATTAGGTTGGCCACCATCCAATCTATCGCCAAACAAAAGATTGCATTGGGCAAAACTGGCAACAGCAAAAAAACAATATAGAAAAGATTGTTACAGCGTATCTAAAGAGCAATTAAAAAAATATCGTGGGGTAACAGAAAACATACCAGAAAAATTAGTTTTAGAAATGACGTTTATACCACCAGACAGACGAAGTTATGACCGAGACAACTTAGTTGCTAGAATGAAAGCAGGTATTGACGGATTATCTGACGCACTACGCATCAACGATAAGCGTTTTAATACTGTCATTTCAACTATGGATTCAAACTACCTCGGTGGTTTTGTCCGCATACGCATACTACAGGAAATTCCTTATGGCACGAAAAATCAAAAACCTATCCGTCAAGACACGAGAGTACAAAGATAGGGATGGCAATTCCAAGGCCAACTGGGTAAACATTGGAGTCATTATGGAAAATGACCAAGGCAAACAGTTTATGTTATTAGATAAATTTATAAACCTTGCAGGTATACCTGATTTTAAAAATCCAAATTCTACGTCAGTAATGGTAACTATGTTTGATGTGGATAATAATTACCAAGCACCACGATCCGATAGTCCATCATACAAAGGCCAAGACAACGATATCCCATTTTAAAGTAGCCCCAAAGTGACCAGACCAGTAATCACTCTGGGGCAAGGCTCTAGAGTTGGGGAAGAGAACTAGAACCTACCAAGCCACCGCCACTGCTTACTTCTTTGGTGGCTTGGGTTTGCCGTAGGATTTTTTGTAGGCCATAATAAATTCCTTTTTTTTAATTATGAAAGAATTTTTTTATTCTGTCTATAGTTTTACGCTCTTCTGTTAATTGTTTTTTTACAAGCAAACCTTCTAGTTCTACTACTCTTCCTAATAAACCTGCAAGAAATACATCTTGTTTCATTTGATGCCTAATCAAATGTGTGCAATATCTTTTTACTCCATCGTAATCATCGCTTTTTAAAACTTCTCTAATACGCATCTCTACAGATAACTGCAACTCTACAGGTGGCTCTTCTATTTCGATGTTGAGAAATTTATCTTTAGCCATCAGTTTAGTTTGGGAAACAACTGCTGCTCTAAAAGATCAACAGCTTTATCGTCCAATGTATTTGTGGTCTGCTTACAAACTGACCTTAATAAATCCACAATTAATCTCTTGCATCCTGTCGTAGAAAGGAAGCGTAACAAAATAGGTTTTAGTATTTTGTACATAGTTTGTTTGTTTTTCCAAACATAGCACACGTTATTGTATCTTGCCTTCTATTCTGCTAACCGCTTCTGATAGCTTGTTTAGTCTGAAGTATATGTCTCGTATGTCTCGTTCTCTACGACTACTTATATTAGATATCACCATAACTAAAGCAGTAGCTGCTGCTCCCACTAATGCACCATATATCTCAGGCATTTGCGTAAATAGGTAATTATGTATAGTATGACTAATAAATCCTAGTTATGACAGAAGAAAAGAAAAAAAATCCTTTACAAAAACTTAAAGAAGGATTAGATGATAAAGAAGAACAGTTAGCAGTAATAAGTTTATTTGTTCGTTTAGGTGTTGTTGTATGGAGTGGATTCATAGTATCCCTTAACTATATTGAACTTCCGGGTTATAGTAATGAACCAAAAGATATTACGTTCCCTGCAAGTCTGCTGACGGCTGCGATTTCTACATTCGGCATTGAAGCATCACGAAAGAAAGGTAGTGAGAAAGACAGTAAAGTTGCACAAACTGACGGTATCGTTCAAACTATAAGGGTAATAACACCTATCAAAATAGAAGGTGCTGAAGTAATTGACCCAAAACCAAAAAAATGAAAAAACTATTAGCACTACTATTACTGTTTAGTCCTTCCGTAGCACTAGCAGACATAAATCATTCGATTCAAAATGTTGTTTCGGTTTCTACATTAGGGTCTAGTTCAACTGCTAATCGAGTAGGTACAACTTTTTCCGCATCAGGTACAAATGTCACCCCAACTGCTAACGAATCTGCTGGTGGTATTGGTACTTTAGATTTAACAGATGCACAAATAACAAATGGTGTACCGACTATTGATTCAACTACAACTTACGCAGTTACCACAGCAGGGGATGCATGGTCTGTGCAAGAAAGTTTTATTCAAGGTGATGTTATTCCTACAAGTTTTTTAGGAACAACGGTTACTAATGGAGTCGTACCTGCACTTCCAATTTTTGGTGATACGACAACTGTGAGCGGTGGAAATATTGGAACTACAGCTATGACTATGGATAGTGGTGGAGCTATGACAGTTAACTTATCTGCTACAGGGCCGGGTGTAACAGCACAAATGTCTAACACAATTAAGTTAGAAATTGATTAATGAAATGGCTAGTACTGTTTTTATTCGGGATACCTAGTGCCTATGCAGGGGGAATTACTCCATCGTTTTCTACAGGCCAAATGGAGACTTCGTCAAATACCAAGACTATTGTGGTGGAGACGATTGTTACTGAAAATTATAGGACAGGGTATTCTTACAGTTTACAAGGCCATAACATCCAAGTTAAAGACGGCACAGTTATATCACCAGATGCTACTTATACCAATACACAAACCATTAATGGGGTATCGTTTCAATGGGTAACACCAAACTTAACGACCAAACCTCAATGGGAAATACAAACTCCCGGAGAATCTTTTTCAATTACAGAAAACTTTTTAGCACCGGGATTAGATGCGACAAGCACCATACAAAGAACAATAAATACAGAAAGTCAGAGTACAAGCTTGTCAATTTTTTCAAATTAAGTTTACTTTTATTATTAGGATTTGCTCCAAAAGCTAGTGGTAATACGGTTAGTTCGCCTTCGGCCAGTTCATCTGGTACGGTGATCAATAACGGATATCAAACGATTAATGGCGGATTTCCAACGATGATTTATGGAGGTCAAGTGCAATGTCAACAACCAACACTAGCCTTCACACCCTTTGTTACTAAAGGAGAAAACTACAGTACACCTAGAATTACTACAACTAATACTAATATTTACGATCTTACTGAAGATGCCAATGGTAATTTAAATAATCCTGGAAAAATTTTATATCAAAGTAGTCAACCAAGAATAGATCAATCAACTCATAATTTTAATTATGGATTTACCTTATCTCTACAGATACCAATCGGAAAAGGTTCTGACCTTTGCATGAAGGCAGCCGAGAATCAAATAAAAGGACAAGAGTTTGTATTAGCTAAACAGAAGTTAGAAGCAAATTTGGCTCGTATGAAAATATGTGCCGAGCAATTTAAGCTAGGCGTAAAGTTGATAAACGAAGATGCAGTTGCCTGTAAAAATGTAGTTTTAACAACAATTCCTAATCAAGTTGTGCCACATACACACGAAATAAAAACTAAGTAGATTTATCTTTAGACTTTCCTAGACGTTTTATAAGCTGCTTGGTAAGGGGTTTGATAGCGTTTAAAATAAAAGGAGTAGTCGCAGCGATACTAGCGACAAAAAAAGTAGAGACAGCCACGCTAGGACTAGGGATGTATTGGTCGATGAACGGTACGTCTTCATAAAGCGTGATGCATTCATTGTCCTCATTCCTAATATAATCTTTAATCTTTTCTCGTCTTTCTTCGTTTACAAAACTTCCTATTCTTAATGCTTTATCTGGGGGGCAGGGTTCGTATTCAACTTTCTTTTCTTCCTTTGGTTTTGGTTGTACTACGTTATTGTCCTGTGTGGGCGTAGGAACGGTGTTAACTGGTGGAGGTTCTGTATTTATTACTTGGGCAGGGTCGTACCTCATAGGGGTATATGAAGGCATTTGGCCATACGGACATGAAGTGTATGTACCTGACTTGTCAGATATTAATAAAGATGGATTGCGTGTAGTTTGTAAATCACGGTGATATAAATAACATCCGGGTAGCTTGCCTTCTAGTTTTGGTCTTGTAAAATATGGAGTATCTGGGATATCAATTGTTGGAAGAGTTATCTCAGGTAACTTAATATCTGGCACTTAGAACATTTTTGGAATAGAAGGTTTTACAGGTAAAGGCATAGACTTTCCTGTTACGTCAGGTAATGTGTTGCCAAGTACATCTGGCATTAATCCTTGGACTTCGCCAAGTACTTTATCCATAATCTTTTTTTGGAACTGAGGTGATTGAACATATTTGTATGTAAAAAAACCACCGCCTAAAATGCCTAACATAAGGATTCCAGTTACGATGGTAATAATGTCTAAAGCTTTTCTGAGCATGATTAAAGAACAAATAGCACGAGCCACAGCACTTATGTCCGTGGTCGTATTGCTTCTTATAGTAGCAATCAGCCCTCTCTATGTCACTATGTCAATAATGTCACGGCAGCTACAAGAAAAAATTAAATAATTAATCAGCAGGTTCAGGTGTATAACCTGCTTCTACTCTTAATAAATATTGTTCGTAATCTATGTTTCCTCTAACTTTTGGAATAATGACATTATCTTCTATTCTTAAAATACAATCTATGTCTTTGCCAGATAATTCTGGTTGCGTGTGTTTACCTAATAATTTGTAAGTCCAGTTACCTGTGTTGTTCATAATTCTGCGGAGTAAGATGCACTTTGTAAATGATAGCTAGAACCATCAGTATATACTGATCCCATATATGCTTTAAAATGCGATTGCGATATTTTATAAGCAGTATGACCTGACCCTCCGTTATAAGCAACACTCGCAGTTGGTGCAACTCTCATTTCTTGTGGAAACCAATCATGTACAAATTTATGTGATGAGTGATATTGCATAAAATAAGGGCCAACAGCATCAACTATTTTATGTTTATAAAAATATCTTAAACAATCAGCATTGTCTTGACTTATTTGCTTGTGTTCAAATTCAGTAGATTCAGTTCCTACTTCATATTGTATGCCTGTCATTCTAAATATGTTATTGACAGTACCCATAAAATTAAATTGGTTAGAAGTATGTGATATCCAACTTGTATTCCATTGGTCTCCCGTACCTTGATAATTTGCTCCGGCAGCTAATGTCCAATTAATTTGTACACCAGAATTTGTATATTTTTCCCAGGTACCTGTTGTATCACCGGGAAAAGTTACTGTTATATATTCCCATGTTTGATTTGCAGAAACAGTAAACTCTTTTGTATATACTCTGTTTTGTGCATGATTAGATATATGAACACCGTAAGTACCGGCAGGTGCTTTTACCCAAAAACTAAGAGTAGAACTTTTAGCACCAGTTCCTCCCATAGATAATCTATTAGTGTTATAGGCTTCAATTCGTTGTTGCAAAATATAATATGTACCATTTTGAGTTAATGCGTCTGTATCTGTTGTAGAACAAGTCATCATTAATGAATTGCTAAACCCTTTACCTGCCGGCACATCATCTGAACGTTGTATTGTTAAAGCACCACCGCCAACTGCCCAACAAATAAATCTGTCAACAGGAAAAGCTACCCAATGACTACCACTATTATTGTTAGCATTGTTAATAATTGCTGTATTGCCCCCCCCAGTTTCTAAACGTTGTGAAATTCTACAAGCACCATTTATTATCATGTTGCGACCTGCAACTGATGTCTTTACATTATCTGATAATTTAGCTCTTGTTATACTTCCGTCAGCAGGTGTTGTACTTACAGTTTCAAACGTAGGATCTGCACCGTTATTTGCTCTTAAAAATTTACCATCATTGTTGGTATCACCATGTGGTAACTTGTCTAGTGTTACAGCCTGATCTGCTATAGCATTAGTGTCTACGGCATTGTTAGCTAATTCACTAGCTTCTATCTGGTCAGCAGGAATTTTTGCTTTTGTTATAGCGTCATCTTTTACGCCTTCAGTAGATATTTTAGTTAGTGGCATTAGTTAATTTCCTCCGCTGTATTAGTTTTAGCCCATTCCAAATAATTTTGGTAATCGGTATTATTAGGATCAATAGGTATACCTGCTCCGTCAGATGTCCTAATAATTGTTGTGATTTCTACACCGTATGAGGTTGATTTACTTATTTTATACATTTACATCTCCGCATCTACTTCAATATAGCCACCGGTGGCTAAAAATCTATAAAGGACACCTATTGAACCTGCTGTTGCACCACTAATATTTAAAGATAAAGCAAGGTTTGACGAACTAGATCTATTTGTATTAATAGTAGGTGTGTAATTACCTGTTCCTGGACTCCAAAATCGCATACCACTTCCCAAAGTAACGGTTGGTATAGCTCTCATTCTCGTTGGATGTGGAACACCGCCAGTAGCAATATTAGTACCTTCAACACCAGTTTGTATTAAATTAGTTGTATTACCATCTTCTGCGGTTCGGTAGTAATATCTTTGACATAAAGTAATTGTCTGAGAAGTTAATAAATGCTCATAGTCAGTAGGTTTGCCTGATTCTGTGTGATCTACTTCTAATTGAACTCCTGTAAGTTCCCATGTTGCACCTTGCGTAGTTACGAAATTATTTGAATAACTACCATATAATCCTCCAAAATTACTAGTTGCACTCCAATTACCATCAGCAGTACCAATATAACCACTACCTACTGCAAATGCCCATCTTACGCCAAAACCATGCCCATTACCAGTTTGACTTTGCCAGTTGCCCCCTGTATCACCATTAATTGTTATAGTTTTTCTTTCCCAAGTGTTGGCTGAATTTATCGTATATGAATAGGCATTTGACCTGCTACCATCGCCATTGTTAAAAGCTAAAGGATATGTGCCTGTTTCAGAAGATTTTACATAAAAACTTAATATTAATTTTTTTGCATTTGATAAACCGTACTGAGTTTGTTTAATTATGTCATTAGTTTCAATTATATATTTTATCTGTGCAAAATGATCCGATGCTAATGCAGAATCAACAGAAGCAACTTCTATTTTTAAACTATGTTCAAAACCTATTTCTCTAGCTGCGTTACTTTTTTGAGTAATGTTGTAAACATCTGTAGAACCTGTACCACCGTGTTCAAATTTAAACCTATCTGTTATTACTTGACCGTGTGAAATTGAATTAAAAGTTGACCCACGGGCTGCTATTTCCATAGCTCCATTAATTATAAAATTTCTATTACTTAAATTATTAATAATGTTAGCTCTACACGTTCCGTCATCAGCAAGATCTATTACATCTAAATTGCTACCTGTGTGATGAATTTTTTGTACTTTTAAAATTGACATAATTAGCTAGGTTTTGGATTGTCAGTTTTTACCTTTTCACAGGCTGCGTAGTATGCTGTCAGTTTACTAGAATCTCCTTTACTATTCCAGTACATAGCATCTGCAAAATCTCCTAGAGATGGATATAGAGGTTCTCTAACCGATTGATAAGCTATAGCAGCAGCTTCAGTATCTAGCGTGGTTCGTGCAGTATCTATCTTGCTTTGCTCAAGAGTTACAGGCTTACCATCTTTATCAAATGCACCTGTACCATCATCAACAGTTACAGCATTAGGATAAGCTTTGTAAATTGCTTCGTGATCTAAAGCCATTATGGAGCAACCTCCCAAAGTGTTAGTCTTGAAGTGTATCTATTATCATATTCTTCATTAGCATTTCTGTCTGGCACAGTTCTATTTATATATGCTAAGTAAGCACCATTTCTTGCAGTACTTTGTATTTTGTAAGTATGAGTACCATCTCCAGGTACATCTAAAAGTTGTCTAGTATGATGATGCACAAAACCATTACTGTTTGAATTAGTTGCATCAGTTCCCATAGAACTAAAATGGTTACCTTGATTAGATTGCATTCCAGTTGCACCAACTCCAATTTCAGTAGTACCTCTAAAAAGTTTTAAATAACTTACCCAGTAATTACTTGAAGCCATTACATCAACAACTACCCAAACTTTATTAGTTGCTGCTGACATTGTTATTGTTGCAGCTAATCCAGGAACATCTTCAAAAACAAAATCAGCAACTGAACTCCATGTATCTACTTTTTCTACTGGTATAACTTGCAAAACTTTACCTAAAGTTGAAGTAGTTGTAAGAATAGTTCCATCACCATCACTAGGTAATTTAAGAGTACGATCAGATGCAGGGTTATTATCGGGTGCAACTATAGAAACACCATTGCCACCGCTATGCATTAATTTAATTTGACTCATTATAAATCTCCTATTTTTTCAATAATAATATCTACCATTACACCACCATTAGTATCTGTATAGCCAACAAGAGTATCATAATTAGTCCAAGTTGGTTTACCTTGTCCATCTGGATCAACTACACTTTTATTAGAACCACCATCCCATCCTTGTAATTGATACGAAGCAGTTGTACTGTCTACTCTATATAAAACATCATAAGCTTCGTTATGACTATCTTCTGAACCAGTTCTAGCTGAAACTCCTACACAATCAGCAGCACCATTTTTAGTAACTCCAAAACACGTCCAATGATCACCACCAGCCCCCTGTCTATAACGTATGTATAAGTGATAATATCCAGTTGTTGAGTGTAACCAATGATTATTTGTTGTATTTCCTGTCATTCCTTGTTCGGATTTAACAGCGGTAAATTGTACTTGCTGTCCACCAGATTGAGTAGTTAAAGGGTTTAAATCAGAAGTACCAAAATATATAAAATGAGCGTATGCTCTTTGAGCGTCTGCTGCTAGTTTAGCGTTTGATACTGCATTTGTAGCAAGCATATCAGTGTCTACTATTCCATTAGGTAAACCACCTACATTTAAACCTGTTATAGTTCCGTTACCGTCAATTACTATTGCCATGATTTTACCTCCTAAACAATAACATAGCGTGAACCTGTCGGAATGTTAACAGTTTTATTATTAGCTATTGTAATAGGGCCTGCACTAATTCCTGAATTACCTGAAGTCATAGTGTAATTATTTGAGATTGTTTGTCCGTTTTCTGTTACGCAACCATCTGCTTTTAATGACGAAACTCCTGTTAAAGCAGAACCATCTATTGCAGGTAATGGATCAGGTAATCTTGCACCAGGTATAGTTCCAGATGTTAAATTACTTGCATTTAATTGGGTTAAATCAACAGCAGCCCAAGTTAACTGGTCAGTATTATCTTTGTATTGTAAAAAATATCCATTTACAGGATTGTTAGATACATCTAATATTGCTTCTGTTACTGTTTCGTTGCTTGGCGTTCCAATACCTACAGTTGCTCCAAGAGTAACAATAAAATAATCAGCACCAGAAGGAGGTGCTGCTGAAAATATAATTGTTCCTCCGTCTAGCGCAAAGCCTTCACTTGGTTGTCCTGTACCTGCATTTGGTTTTTGTATAACACCATTAATGCTGACAATCATTTGTTGTGCAAAAGCACCTGCATTGCTTAAGTTAAACTTATATGCACTATTATTAAACGTTGCACTATTACCACCAGTACCAGAAAATTGACTAATAGTATTTATAAAGAAATTACCAATAGTTTGTGTTTCTTCCCATGCACTAGCAGTTGCGTTATAGACAAGTAATTTATCTAAAGTTGTATTGTAAAATAAATCACCATCGTCATTATTAGTTGATGGGTTGTTTGGCCCTACCCTATATCTAGCTGCAAAATCATTAACAGAACTAATATTACTAGCAACAGTATTTACATTTGCAATGCTGCCACCTACGTTATTAACGTTAGTAATATCACCGCCTACAGCAGTAACATTAGACGCATTATTTGCTACCGCTGATACTTCTGTTGATATACCTGCAACTGTATTTACGTTGGCAATATTATTTCCAACATTATCAACATTACCAATTGAATTGGCAACAGTATCTATTTCAGAAGTTGCTTCGTTTAAATCGTTGGCTGCTGTTACTACTTTTGCAATATCACTTGCTACCGTATTAACATTTGATATGTTACCTGCAACAGTATTTACGTTAGCTATATCTCCACTTACAGTATTTACGTTTGCTATAGACCCACCAACATTGTTAACATTAGCTATTGCTCCGGCTACAGTATTGACATTTGTTAAATTTGTTCCTGTTATATTTAAATCTAACCAAGTAGTATTACCAAGGTCATAAACCCTCATAATATTAGATGTTGTATTAAAGTATAACGCTCCGTCTAACAACGCATTGCCGTCATTATCAACTGTAGGGTTGCTTGCTTTAGCACCTAAGTATCTATCATCAAAGGAATCTAATGCAGTTTCCGCTGCTGTCTTAGCTGTCTCAGCAGCCGTTTGTGCAGTTTGCGCTGCTGTCTTTGCAGTGTCTGCTTGCGTTGCTTTTGTCGATGCAGTTGTAGCAGATGTTGCTGCATTTGTTTCAGATGTTGCTGCTGCTGTCGCACTATTGGCTGATGCTGTTGCAGAGTTAGCTGCTGCTGTAGCTGATGATGCTGCGTTAGTTGCTGATGTAGTTGCAGATGCTGCGTCTACAATAAGATCCCAATTTGCAGAGTTAGTATTTGTTGTTAATGGTTGAGAGCCAGATGATGTATGCGCTGTATTGCAAATAAAAATATTTCCAGTACTAGTATCTTTTACAAGATCTCTTACAACGTATGCACGACCTGCTGTCCAATTACCTCTAAATGTACCAAGTTCTTGTACAACGTTAAATTCACCTAAATTATCAAAACCTAATACTCTATTAGCACGAGTCGTTGCGTTTTCTGTAATTTCTAAACTACCAATAGTATTAGTTAGTGAAAATTTAATTGACCTTTCTATTTCATCTTGTTGTTGTTGATGCAAAATTATTGCTTTATCTAATGCATCATTAATAACTTCTGGATAAAAACCACCTTGGTTTGTAAGGTCTGTACCTTGTAATGGTTCTAATGCAGATGTAATAACAAGTTGAAAACCAGATGGTAAATTAAAATCATTACCACCTTGTTTAAGCGTTACGTTACCACCAGGGCTGCCATTTTGATCTGGATTTAAACTAACTGTATAATCATTGTTTACACCTAAAGTTAATGTAGTTTCTATACTTGTACTTACTTCTAATTTTTTTACAACTACATCTGCGTCTGTAAAAACTTTAAAGGCAAAAGGAAACGTAGCAGTATTTCCATTACCAGCTAAGTTATTCGTCTTTCGTGTAGTCGAATTTATCGTCATTAACTAGACTTATTCACTATCTTATTTAGGTTACATCTAATTATTTGCTTTACGGTCACACCTTTAATTTCTGCTTCTTCTGCCCGACTTACCAGTAGCAACACCTCTAATAAAGTCTAACGGCCCTTCTGGTGTTACTCTACCAGTGCTTACATCTTGTAAATAACTAAGTGGTCTGCCAATAATAGTTAATGGATAATTACTTAATAATGACAATAAAGTAAATACATCTCTTACATTTTTACCAGTAACTTCTTCATTAGGGTCAAGAAATGCACGAAAAGCTCTTACTGATCCAGTTGTTGAGCTTTCTATAGAAGATATTGCAGGGCTTGTTGTTATGCGATCATCATATGGTTTGTCATTTAATACGTTAAAAGGTACTGGCAATATATTTCCACCGGGTACAAAAGCAAGTCCAAATCGCAATGGTTCTAATAATAACAATTCTGCTACTTCGTCTATCCAACCGTCTTCATCTGCATCATTTAAATTTCCTCCAAATGCTTGTACTATTATTCCAGATACAACAGCAGGTATATATAATCCGAACATAAATGTGTACAGTAATTGTTGTGACCCTTTGCCAAAAGGTTTAAATCCCATATCTCTTATTTGTTTTTTATATTGCGTGCGATTTAAATTTGCCATTGTGTTGAAATAGTTTGTAAATTGAAGCATTGATTGCACAAGTGGTATATCAGTTTGAAATGCTGCTCTATCTTCTGGTTGTAAACTATCTTGTGTTAAACGCACATTTGCATCTGCTTGTGCTATAGCTTCCTTTTGCGCTTGTGTCTCTGTTAATTCTTGTGGCTTATTAGCCATAAATTGATTATATGATCCTATCCAAGTAACGCTGTCTACTTGATTTTGAAATGCTTGTTGTATAAAATATGCGTTTTGTGTTAACCATGCTCTTGTTTTTGCAAATTTATTTGGATTAATTATTAAATCATTTAAAGTTTCTTGTATATCAAACATTTGATTTTTTTGTCTATCTGCCATAAATGGAGATAATCTTGCTATATTTTCTGCTGCTTCTCTTGGGTTTTTATAATATTTAAGAAATCCACTCCATAAATGACTACGTTCTACTTTTATTAATGATGGTGACCAACCTGTAAATTGTTGTACAGCATTTTGAAAATTACCAAACATAGTTGCACGACCAAAACTACCTTTAACGTATTTAAATAATCCATCCATTAAATCATTTTGACCACGCAACATTGTTTGTTGTCGTGCAGCAGTATTTAACCAAGGCAATAACATATAATCAATTTTCGATCCATCAATAGCATTTATAGTATTGCTAAATTTTTTATTTTTAATTATTTTTAAAACATCTTCTATAACAGGTTGTACAGTTGCAAAACGCAAGACATCGTCTATGTGTTTTACCATTGCATTTAAATGTAGCGATAATTTTTTGTTATATTCAACACGAGTTTCTGTAAAACCTTTACCAGTTGAAGGTAATGATGCTTTAAATTCAGATCTTAATTCATCTAATTTTGCATTACGTTCTGCGTCTTTAACAATTCTTGGGTCAACTTTAGCAGGTACATATCCACCTCTATATGTGCCAAATCTAGTAGTAATTGGGGTTGCTTCTATTTCTTTAAAATAATAACCAAAAATATCTTTGTGAGCTTTTTGTGCAAGAGGTTTCATTTGCTCAGTAAGATCCCAAACTTTTTGTAAAAAGTCATAATCATTTTTAGTTAAATATCCTTCGTTCTCCATACGTTCTACAAACGCATCCCATCTAGTTGTATTTAATGTTCCATCATCATTAAGTTCACCCCATTTTCGTCCTAACAATAATTTTTTTAAATTACTTTTATTACCTATGTGCAACATTGCACCAAGTAATTCAACCTTACCTCGACCTTGACTATCTTTACCAAAGTTATAATTTAATTCGTTACTGTGTATACGTTCATTACCAAAATCTAATTCAGCTAACATTTCAGCATATTTTTTTGTGTATTTAACTTGTAATTGACGGTATTCATTTAATTTATCTTTAACTGGTCTAAATATGTATCTAGTAAATGGCCCTGCTACCATTCCTTTACGTCTTAATACAACATCACCTAATCCACCTCCTTTAATATTTGCACCGTCTGATTCATCGCACCAATGCTCTGTGCGTTTTAATCTTGATTTTTGATTTTGTAATTTACGATGCAAATCATCTAATTTTGTAGCTGCTTCTGTAACACCAACTTCTTTTTGTCTAGGAATTCTATCTGCTACTTCAATTATTTCGTCAACTACTGCATCTACTTCCATACGTTTTCCATCAAGCACATATAAATTAGCTCGTTTTGATTGAAACCAAAGTGACTCAATAACTTCAACTAAATCATTAAAATCTGCTGCGGTTAAATCTTTTATGTCTTTATTTGTATCATTTATTTGTGCATCAAGAATTGGACTTAATTCTCTATATAAATCAGGATTATATTCTTGTAATTTTTCTATATACACTCTTGGATTTTCTACCTTTGGCCCTAATTTATAACTAGATAATATAGTCTTTCCGACATTTATCATGTCAGTATTTCTAGTATTTGCTAATTTTTTTTCTGATTTAAAAAATTTTTTAAAATCTATTAAAGCTTTGTCGTATTGTCTATGTATTTCTATTGCTTCTTTTGTTAATTGATTATTTAATAATTGAGATCTTTTGTATTGTATAGCTAATGCAGTATCTCCTTGTTTCATAGCAGCTTCTGTTAATTTAACTGCCTTTGCTTCTGCTTGTGAAAATTTAGAAGGTCTTATATCTCGCAATGTTTTTTTGCTTAAAACTTCTTGTGCTACTTGTTTAGCAGCAGCTATTTGACTACGCACTGGTTGCATAGATTTAGACAATGTACGCAATTCAACTGATATAAACCTTGACCTGGCTTCATTGTGTAAAACTTCTTGTACTTGTAATTCTTGCTCTCTTGGATCTAATAAACCACTATATTCTTCTAACATTCTTGCATCTGTTTTTTCTTTTATAAATTGCCCTATAGGTTGCAAATCTAACAAAACATTTATCATTTCTAGTGAAGAGTTATAACCAAACATTTCAGCAATTACCGCTACAGGTGTACCTTTTTTTGCAACCATTCGTAATCTACGCAATTGTTGTATTTCTGCCTTCATGTCGTAAAAAGGTACAAGTCTTTGTAACGAATCTACTGCTATTTTGTTGTTTTCTTTAATTAATATTTTTTCTCCATTTTCATTAATAGTTTCACCTAATCTTAAAAAAGATGCTAATTTATAAGCTTTTAATTGACTAGCTTTAATAGTTTCTTCTTCTTTAATTTTTTGATATAAACCTTTATTTTTTCTTTGCAAATTTTTTAAAACTTTACTTCTTGCATTTTCTAACCATTTCATTTGTCTCATGCTTGCTTTGTTTAATTCTTCTATTGATTTTTCATCTGCTTCTTTAAGAGTTTGTGTATAATCAGCCCATTCTGCATCGTTCATACCACTATCTTCTTGTGTTTGAAACAATGCTTTCATTTCAAAAACTTGATTTGCTTGTGATATTGCTTCTTCACTAGCAATCATACGATCCATTACACCTCGTATTTCATCATTTAAAATAGGTAAATCTACGCCATTTTCTTGTTTGTAAATTATATTTAGTTCATCTCTTATAGATTTATATATTTTTGCTAAAAAATTACTAAATCTAGTAAACAAACTTTGTAATTTTGTAGACGGTGCTTTTCCTTCAAATAAATAAATTTCATAATTATATGCAAACGATTCATGATATTTTCTTTTTTGCTCTAATGATAATTTATTCCATGTTTCTAAATTTTCTACACCAAAAAAATCTAATAGTTTTTGAAAATCATTTTTTATTTTTGTAGGAGTTGTTTCTAAACCAGCTAAATCTTCATAAACACTTAGCATATAATGGGCTGTTTCATGAAAAAATGTAGATATATCTGCGTCTTGTGTTAGTAATGTAGTTAATGTTGTTGGATCAAAACCACCTCTAGAACCATCTGGTACTTGCTGTTGTGAAAATATTTGACTTTGTTTTGCAAAATCTTCTGAATATTCACCTACTTCTACCCGAATAGACCCTCTAGGCTTTCCAACTGAGAGTCTGAAATCTCTCCGTCCATTTGGGAATTCATCATCGAGACTAAGTCGAGAAGGTTCGACCCTGATTGCAACTGCGGTATCACCATAGCCAGTGTCTGGGATAGATCTGGTGGTAACGTAGACATCAGGTTCTCCAACACTTCTAAGTTCACTGGACTTTCTGATGTTGTCTGCTGCTCGTTTGTTGGTGTGGTGATAGACGGTGACAGTTCCATCTGGGTTGATTGGAAGTCCTGTTGTTTCGTCTGTTTCAATATTATCTCGTTGTACAACTCCTCCTGTTCCTTCTCCAGATTTACTTCTTCTTGTGCGCTCAATGGCCTGACGTTCGAGTTCAAGGTCAACCTCCTGTAATGTAGTTTGGATGTCAGCATCTGACACACCAAGTTGCTGTGCCAAATTAACAGCAGCATTGGCATAATCAGGTGCTTCGTTATCCTGATAACCTGTAGTTTGCTCTGCTTCATTTAATTTTGCAGAGTCATACAAACGCTTTTCTGGATACCAAACTAACGCTTGTAGATCTGCCATTGTAAGTGATTTTTCGTTTTGTTGCAATAGGTTCAACGCTTGATTAAATACTTTTCTAATTTGCCTTCTTTCTACTGGCCCACTAGGTGCTTCTTTTTGTCCGTCAATAAATTTAGCTAAACCATTACCACCTTTACGCAATTCATCACCTATACCTATTCTTTCTATATTTTTCTTAGGTTTACCTAAAACAGATGTGATAAGTTCTGCGTTAGCTGTATCTTCTATAGTTGCTATTTGTGCCATTGCTTTTCTATTAGCAGGTTTCATACTTGCTTTTTGTATTGCTACAGCTACCTCATCTAAATTACTAAGTTTAATTTTTATTCCAATTATTTGTTCAAACGCTTTTTTATCTTTTAAACTTAACCCTTTTATTAATGGTTTTAATTGTTCACGTTTTGTTTTAGCTTGTCTTTTATAATCAGTTATTAATGTACCTGTCATTCGACCCCAAGTACGCATTAACCATCTATCCATAGTTAATTGTTCAAATTGACCATATAAATTAGCAAAAAAACCATTACCAATTTTTGGCCCCATTACCGCAGCACCATAAACCATTTCAGTTTTGTTTTCTCCTGACACAGTGCTACCAGTAAATGCTTCAACATCTTTAACTGTATGCATTGTTTTCATAAAACTTTCAAACTCTTCAAAACCTTTTTCTTCCATTAATTTATTAAATAATTTCATGTTGTTATTTATTGCTGCACTTGCATCACCTATGCCTATATCTGTTGGCATAACACCGTTTTGCGAATAAAATGCGTATGCTTGTTCTGCTAATTCAAAATTTTTATCTACTTTTAAACCATTAGACGTATTAGCTAACGCCCAAGTAAATGCAAATTTAGCTTGTGGATCTGTAGCTATTTCGGGATGCACTAATGACAATACACTTAATGCTTTTGTTACTTTTTCGTTATACCAACCAACTGCATTAGGATTAGTTTCTAACGCAAATTTTGCATCTGCAAGTAAATTGCGTACAAGATGTTTTTCTACTTCTACAGTAAATTGCGATAAATTTACACCTGCTTGTTTTGCAGCATCATTAATACGTTGTTGTAAGGCTATTTTAAAATCTCGATTAGTAGCATATTGTTTTTCGCCAGCAAAATCAAAACTATTAACAAGTTTGCCTAGTTCTAATATATTCTGTGGTATTGGTTTTCCTTTAGGCTGTTCTTTTGTTTTTTGTTCAAATAATTGTAAATCTTGTTTAAATAAATTATCAGTTTCTTGTGACCATGTACCGCTATTGTTAATAGATTTAACTGCTTTTGGATCAAATACAACTATTTCCTTACCATCTAAAACAGGCATTATTGCACCGTCATAACCTTCAGCTTCTAACCTGTCTCTAAATGCGTCAGACGCTGCACGACCACCTTCCCTTATTGCTAATTTTTCTTGCATTGTTGCTCTATATGGATTTTCTAATCGTGCATACAATTCCATTATTTGTGGGCCTGTATTGTCAGAAGTTAATTCTCCTCTATTTACTTTTGATTGTTTATTTCTTGCGTATATTTGTGCCAAACTTTTATTGTTAGTTAAATAAACACCAGTGCCTAAATAACCTGCATCATACCTATTAGGATGGTCAAGATCAAATTTATCAATACTATCAACAGTTCCGTGATATACAACTTGTGGTGTACCGTCAGAATTTTTTAATTTTGACTTGCCAAAAAAGTTTTTAAATTCTGGACTATTAATTTTAACTTTGCCATTTTGATCAAATAATGAACGTGTAGGTAATCCTAAATTACCTGTACTTTGTATGTTGTAAAAATATTTTTTAAATACATCAGTAGGTGACATATTTAAATCTTTAGCAAGTGTAGAAATAAAATCACGAGGTAACGTAGATAATAACTCAACTTGTTTAGGTGTATATAATTTTGTATTTTTAAGTTGTTCTTTTATATTGTTTTTTATTTCTGTTGTTTCTGTTTGTAATTTTTGTGTAGCTTCTGCTTGTTTTGCCATTAATTCTTTAAATTGTGCTTTTTCAATTTCCTGTTGTTGCAAAATAACAGTAGCTTCAGTTTGACTTTTACTTTTTTTAAACGGACGTAAATGTGGTTTTATTATTTCGCCAAAATTTGTACCAGCTAATTTTGCAGCGTATTGTCCAGTAGGAATTTCAACATCGCCAACACCACCACTTTCATTTATGTCTTTTAAATTTTTTGCTACATCAGGAAGTATTAATTCTAATTGTTCAATGTTTAAACCATTTTCATTTAATTGTTGGTTAAATATAGTTGCGTCAATATAAAAATCAGATATTTCTTTACCATCTGCAATTTCTTGTATATAACTTTCAAATTTATCTGGATTTCTTTTTCTTACTTTGCTGTTTTTTGCTTCTTCGTTAATTTTTTCAATTACTGCTGTTTCTTTAATTGATTTTTTAGCATCAGATATATTGACATAAAAATTACCGCTACCACCTACTAAACCTAATAGTGTCATTCCTTTAACTGTTTCTAACCAAGTAGTGCCTAATCTGCTGCCAATTTCATTCCAACCTTCTGGAGAAGCTAATAATGATTCTAATTCTGCTTCACTAAATTTTTTAGATAATTCTAAACCTAATATTTGCACAGCTTCTTGTCCAACTTCTGTGTTTGCTTCAGCTAATATTGAACTTAATACCTGTTTGCCATATTGTGTGTATGCAGATTTAAAAGTTGGTTTAGTTAATTCTTTTGCAACTTTTGCACCACCTGCTTTTAATATTCTGTTTTTAACAAATTGTCTTGCAGGTGCTGTTGCAAATTTAAAACCTATAAATTCTAAACCAGCATTTAATATACCTACAGCTTCTGAATATATTGCTGCTTGTTCTTCGTCTATACCCGGTGTATTAATATATTCAAGATATGCATGGCCTTGGTTAACTATGTTTGCATCAAGCGCAAATTTAGTGGCAAAACCACCAGCAAAAGTTAATGCAGAAAGTCTTGGATCAGATTTACCTGCCTTACCTGCTGCTACACCAAACGCTAAAGCAGTAGGTATTGTTTGCCATTGTTGCCCTATAAACGTAGCACTACCTTCTATAAAACCAGAACCATCTGCTGCAAGTTCGTTTCTTCTTAATTGTTTTTGTTTTATTAACTCTCTTATTTGATCTTTGTCTCCAATAAAATTACCACCTGTAACAAATTCTGCAAAACCATCTGGTAAATCATAATTCAAAAATCCATCTTTCAACAAATAACCCAATTGACCTATTTCATGGTCAAGTTTTCCAGCTTCTAGACCTTGACTAATATTTTCTGGTATTGCAAGAATATTATCGAAAAAATTAGGAAATTTATCTAAATTAGGAATATCGTCATAAGCTAGTGCTGCAAAAGTAGGATCATTTAATTGTTTTAATAATATAGGATTTGTTTGTGCTAATCTTTTTTTTTCTATATATTGTTCTTGTTTTTTTTGTTTTAAAATGTTTAATGCGTGATCACTGTCTAAACTGATGCCATCTGGTAAATTTAATTCTTTAGATAATCTTTGTGCTTCACCGGTTTTTTCTGGATCTTTTTCAGATACGGATTTTAATATACCTTTTAATAATTCTTCTCTTTTTTTATTTTCACGTTCAAAATATCTATCAAAAGGGTTATCTTCTTCGTAATTTTGACTAGGTGCAAAATTTAATCTTAAATCAAATGGATTTTCTTCCATGTTAATCCTCCTCTTTATCTAAATTTTCATAAAATTTATAAACATCTTCTTTTGATTTTGGTCTGTTATGTAAAATCCACATTTCTGCAATATTAGTTTGTGTAGCTGGTCGGCCTTCTTTTCGTAATGATTTACTAATTAAAGTAATTACATCATCATTAATTTCACTTGGAAATACATTTATAGACTCACCGTCTGAATTTTGTACAGTAACGTACACATCGTCCATACGATCTTCGTCAACTTGATAATATATATTTTTATTTTTTGCATCAAAAAATCTATTATCAATACTAACTTTGTCTAATAAAATTTTTTCTAATGCATTTTCTTTTTCTGTATAGGTAACTTTTCGCTTTAACATTTCTTGCATATAATTTATTTCTTCATGCCATGCTTGTTGTATTGCAATATAATCTTGATTATTTTTTTTACCTTTTTTTGCTTTATATAATTTTTGTAAATTAAATTTGTTTAAAGTGTTGTGCAACATAGTTGTATCACCTTGCACAGCTATAATCTTATTTTCACCACCATTTTTTAATTTTTCACCTTCTGCTAAAAATTTTCTGTAATCTGATTTAGATAATAATCCTCGGTATTTTCCTATATTTTCTGGCAATATTTCTGTTGGATTCTTTAACAACTCAGCATATGTATTTGTATCAGACTCTTCTGGATGTCCATTTTTTAATAGACGTTGATCTTCTCTTGTAAAATCTTCTATGTCGATACCGTTGTCTGCTAACTGAGTCCATGCATTATTTTCTGAAAATGCAATTTCTTTTGCTGCTTCTAAATTAGCGTCATATATTTCTTCTTTACCTTCTTTTTCTGCTTTGTAAACTCTTTCTAGCTCTGCTAATGCATATGTAAGCTGGTCTTCGTCTTGTATTGTATTTTTTAATTTTTCTTTTAAATCTGCTAATAATGGCATTTTTGTTTTTTCGTCTACCTTATATGACGGCCCATCGTTAGGGTCATATTCATAATTAATATCTGATTTTAATATTTGTAAATCATTAGCAACCATTGTGGCAAAAGGATTATCTGCACCTATTTTGTTAACCATATCTTCATTTGTGTAACCTATTACCTTGTCAATTAATTTTGCATTAAATTCATTTGCATATGTAGGGTCATTCTTTATACGTTCTAAATCTATACCTTCTGCTACTAATTCTTTTTTTGCTTTTGAAAAATATGAATCTGCTTTCTTAATACCTAAATGTTTACCAACAAAAAGATGTATTGTTTGATGTTGTGGTATCAAACGTAAACTAGAATCTTCTTGATAATACTTAGATGTATTTTGTACTTGCTCTAAAAATTCTTTAGCATCAGATTCATTTAGTTGACTAGTATCTATTTCATCTGGCCTAAAACCATATTTAACAGTTCTACCAGTGCCATCATCAGTATGATTAAAACTATCTAATGAAAATAATTTATTTGCTTTATCTGGAAATGAACCGCTATTAGTATCACCACGATCTGTAAATACTGCATTTGCTTTTATTTCTCCTTTTTGTTTGTTATAACCAGTAAGAATTTTTGACGCATAAGTATTGTATGTTGCTGCATCAACTCTACCTGCGTCAGTTTCACTATCTAAATATGCTTTGGCATCGTCAAAATCTTTCTTTGCAATCATTTGATTCAAAGTAGATACGTTAATTTTATTAATTACTTTTTGTATTAAAGCTGCTCTTTGCGAACTATTTTCTGGCCAACCTTTATTGTCTGCATATCTAGAAGCTAATAAAAGACTAATAGCTTTGTGCTTACTAAATTCACCAGAACCATCATGCCAATCTTCATAATTCTGCCCGGTTGTATCTGCAATAATATCTATCTCATTTAAAAATTCATTATCACGATATTTTTGAAATTCTGTAATTTCATGCTTAGTCATAAACATATTGGCAGAATTTAATGTACTTGCTGCCTTTGTTTTAAACAATAATTTTTGTGTATCGTTTTCTAGCGATGCTTCAAACTCTTCTGATAGCTTTGTAAGATCTGCTTTTGTTTGATCAAGAACGGTTATAGGTTCATCATTATCGTCATAACTAACAATTTTTACAGCATTCTCACCTTCATAAGATGCATATTTTAATTTTGTTTCATTTACTTTTGCTATAAATTCATTGTGTTTTTGTGTGTATACTGCGTCATCTCTTTCTGCTTGTAATTGTTGTGCAATACTACTTACCTGTTGACCAAACTGCATTTGGCCTTTTGCCATCTGTTGTAATGCTTGGCCTTTTTCATCCGACATTTGCTGGATGCTACCACCCTGCAACATAGGAGGTGCATTACTTTCTAGCTGAACTGTTGGTACTTCTAATGCCATATTTTATTTACCCCAATGACCACCTTTTGCAATCTGTCCTATAACACCACCTGCTCCTGTCATTAACGTACTACTCATGTTTAAAAACGGACTAACAGCACTAGCAGAAGCAAACATATTACCTGCTGATACACCTAACATATCTGATTGAATATTTGCTTGCACTCCTTGCATACGCATATTTCCTACAGCTTTAACCTTATTAACATTAATAGTTAACCTATCTATTTCATCCAATACTTCCTGACTTACCTCTATATCTCTAGAGCTACCAACACCAGCCACACCTCCTCTTGCTGCCATTGACGCTCTTCTTTGTCCTTTTCTTATTCCTTGCGCTAATGATTTAAGTTGCGCCTGTTTATTGTATTGCTTTGATATATGCTGCGCTTGACTTTCAATAGATTTGGCATTTATTTTTGCCATGTATTGTTGGTGTTTAAATTGTAATGCCTGACTTTTTAATTGGTTTTTTCTAAATTTACCTTGAAAATAACTAGCTACACCACCAGAAATTAGGCCACCTACTGACATTACATCGCCAAATTGTCCAAATTTTTTTTCCCATGACATTGTTGTACTTACCTCAACGCATCCCTATTTAATTAATATACATACACTTTATCTGTTTACGGTCACACTATCCACCTATAGCTACTTCTAATGTCATACCTACAACTGTTAATGGCAATGGATCAGTTTGACGTACAAATAATTGCCCATTATCTTGCCATGTTGGAGTAACCATTATTTTTATGTCTTCTGTTTTTAATCTAGGTGGTGAACCATATGGTTCAGTTGTACGTTGTTTTGCTTCTACTAATTTATCTGCACTAGGGCCAGCAAAAATACCAGAAGATTCTAATACTCGTAACCATACATGGTTTAAATTTTTTACTCGGCCTTGGCCAAATGCTTCTGCTTGCAATGACATTGGCATAGTTTGCAAATCACTTTGGTATTCTAAACCTACATGAACAACGCTAGATGCTCGTTCTAAAGTAATAGAACCACCAGACACTACTCTTTGTGGATGTACAGCAGCATCTGCCAATATACTTACTGTTTTGCCTTCTAAATGATCTAAATTAGAAATAACGTTTCTTGCTACTTCATATGTTGTAATTCCTGTATTACGCAAACTAGCAGGTAAATCTACATCTAATTTAACTGTTGCTTGTGTTTGACTTGCTGTAGCAAGAATATTGCAACGATAATAATTAGATCCACTAACTAAAACTATTGCATCGCCTACGTCATCAACACTTGGTGGTGCATCAAATAAATTATAGTTTGCAGTAATAGTTACGCTTTCTCCTCTTGTGTAATTTGTACCGCCAGATATAGTTACTGTTTGGTTTGTGTTTGTATTTGTACCGTTGTATGTGCTGCCACAATCTACAAAAAAACAATCTCGTGCCTGATTAAACAATCTTGTACCTAAACGTTCTACATATTTTTTAGTTGCACCATTAATAGTTCTTTTAACAACGCAATACAATACATCGTCATTACCCTCAGATACTACTGCAACGCTTTCAAATGTACCGTCAGTATCGTGTTGATGCCATGCTCCGATAGTTTGTTCTGGAACATATGTAAAACCTAATAATTTACCATTACTACTTATAAACCAAACAATAGGAATAGGAGCTTTAGATAACGCCATATCTGTAACAGTTAAATTGTCAAACAAATGTGGCGCACGCAATGACAAGTCGCCAGTAATAAAACCATTAGCTTGCCAGTTATAACCTAGTTCTCTAACGTGACCACCACGAGATGCTGCATATACCATACTGTTATTTACAATTACTGGTTGTGCATTATTAGCACCAACATATGATTGAGGTTTTACGGATATAGATGTAGGTGTTATGGCGTCACTGTTAATAGATGATACACGCCACTCTGCTGACCCTGTAAGCATAAGCAAGTTTGTTAGTGGAACTATATGTCTTATAGTGTTTGACTCACGAGCAGCAACTCTAAACTTAATTCGATCATCATCTCGTATTGGTAAACCAAAAGATAAATTACTTTCAGTACCAGATTTTGTCATAAGTATAGTTTGCGGTTCATTATTAGTACCAGCAAACACTCTGCGCTGTTCAAAATAAGATACAGCACCTGGAAAATTATTTGTAGATTGAAATTCGTTTTCGTATATAGGTGGTGTACGAGAAAAATTAGGTGCAATATTTGCATCTATAATACTTGTAGCAGTTGTTTCACCAAGAAAACCATATATACCAGCTTGTTCTTTATATACTCTGTATTTTGCTGCGCCACTAACTGCGTTCCATGAAATAGTATTTTTAGCTCCTGTTACATAAATATTATTATCAACTGATGCGGAAGCTGATTGTGCGCTTTCGTCAACAAGGTTACTTCCTACTGCTGTAACAACATATTCATGAGCTTCATATGTATCTGTGTTTGTACTACTTGATGAAGGTATATATCTAGAAACACTTACACCACCGGGTGCTGCTAACGGACTAGCAAAATTAATTGTTTTAAGTTCCCATTTTGTTGCGCTTAATCTTCTTAATTCTCTAGGTGCATGGTTAGGATGCACTAATGTCATAATGTCCGCAGATTGTACATAATGCACATCAAATAATTCTGCTTGTTGATATGGATGAGGTATTTCGTAAATATTAGGATTGGTTGGCATAGCATACCAATTAGCAGTATTTGGCGGTGTAACATTAGTATTTGCAGCATGGCAATAATAATTAACACCGTTATATAAAGCTATATCGCCAACTGCGTAAGCTGTAGAACCGCTCCATGCTGAACCATTGTTATAAAATAAAGTTTGGCCTTGTGTATGAAATCTAAAATACTCATTACCCATTTCTATTATCATTGTTTGCACTGTAGAAAAAGTAAAAGATAATAATCGTACAGCCTGATTACTGTTTTTTACTTCTCTTACAAACGAAAATCCCGGTCTGTTTTCTGCTGGCCCTTGTGGTTTTGCTACAAAATTACGCATTGTAGCTGCACCTTGTTGAAACTTGGCATCATCTATACGACCAAACATTTCTGGTGATATTTCACCTCCAGAAAAAGATCTAGAAAACGTGCGTGTAACTGGCATTAATTACCTCCCAGATGTCCAAGGTACTATATGTTCTACCGTTATATCTCTATGTAAGTTGTCTGATTGTTTTGCACTTGATAAATATCCCATCATCATTTGTGTACATCGTTTCGATTCTGCCATACCTTGATCACCTTTTATTATTGGCCCTGCAAGCATTGATGCTAAATGCCAAGACAATGTAATAACAAATAAATCACTAAATATAGTTGTATCTGTAATTTTGCTTTGATATCTAAGCATTGCATTTTCTTGATTGGTATATATTAAATCTCCTTCTATTGCAAATTGTTGTGGTGAATATTGTCCAGCTACAATTGTTGGCGCATAATTACTAGTTATTCCTCCAGGAGTATCACCAGCAGACATTCTTGTAGCGTAATCGTTTTGTGCTGATGGAGATATTATTGCAACAGGAGACATCATGTCAGACGGTGCTATATATGCATAATCCCATTGGTCAAGACTATTTGTTGTTAATGCAAGGTTGCCACGCTTTGCTGCAAAATTCCATGTATGCATTGATAGCAAAGTGTTTCTTGCAATTGGATAAAACCGTGCAGCCTTTTCTGCTTGCGCTGATCCTTCTGGAGGATTAAGCGAAGCTATTGTTGCATCATCACCCAAATGTGCAAGGGCAAGGTTGCAAATATCTACTTCAGTTGCCATGTCATCTCCTAAAAAAAGAGGAGGTTAGCAGTATTACTACTAGCCCCCAAGTAAAAAAGTAAGAAAATAATGCCTACTTACTTGCTGCTTCAAGTTGACTAATCAGAGTTTCTTTAGTTTGTCTTCTATCTAGTTCAATACCAATAGTACGACCATAAACTTCAAGTTCTGCTTTAGTCATTGATACATAATCAATGGATTGAGTAGTTGGCTGAACATCTTCTGACGGTACGGTTGTGTTTGACGCCACAGGTATATCAGGTTTAGTTCCACCAACCAATTCAATATTACTATTGAACTCTCCATTATATTCAAATTCTTCATCGGCTTCTCGCATAGATTGGCCAACAAAACATTTAACTTTAGCTTTGTAAATAGGCATAAATTCTCCTTATTAAGCTACGGTAAAGCCAGAAGCATAGTACTTTTGACCATCACCGATTGTTTCTACTACGTCAGCAGTAATTTTACCAGCGTTCATAGTACCAACTACAACATATCTTGCACCAAGGTATCTTTTACCTTTGCCAGCAATGTCTGGATTTAAACGTACAACAATGTTCTTACCTAATGTAAGTGCTGCTGTAGCTAAAGTTGTACTGCTACCAATAACATCGTGACTAGACAAGTTAGCGTTAGCACTAATAACAACTTCAAAAGTAATGCTTGTACCGTTAGCAAATGCTTCTGTTAAAGCAAAATTCATGTACAAAGCTGTACCTTCACCAACATCTCTAGCTGTTCCTAAATCAATAGTGTTAGTTGAGTATGCTGTTGAAGTAACTGCTTGATCTTCGCTCACACGGAGCAGTTTGTCAGTAATCATTTTGTGATAATCTCCAAAAAAATAAAATTATAAACTGAGTAACTATTAAGTTACACGAGCTTCAGAGTTGATTAACGCATCGACTCTTCTTAGAGGTACTCCAAGGAATGATAAGTAGCTTTGTGCTGATCCAAACTGTGATAAACCTTCTTGTATTGATAATACGTTTTGTGATTTATCAAGTGCTGCAATACTCATGCCAGAATGAACTGTTCTGTTCATATAGAAAGCTGCTCTACCCATTGCCATGTTTGGTATTCTGTACAATGCTCTAGCCATTAACTTTATTAAGTTTGTTGATGCAGCAGCAGTTTGTGTGTTAGCACTGCCAAGTAGGTCAGAAATGTCAACGTTGCAAATACGAACAACATATCTCCAATCTTTAACAACCAAACCGTTTTTCCATTGGTAACGAGTAGCAAAAGCTTGTAATCTTGTACCGTCACTGTTGTAAACAGTTTGTTCGCCTAGATCTTCGTGTGTTAAACCTGCTTTAGATCCTTTAGGAAAAGGACAATAAACAGTATTGTCACCCCAAACAACTAGATATACAGAAGCGTTATCAGAACCTGATCCACCTGCGTCAAGAATGTTGACAGCATTGTCAGCAGATAAATCACCATATCTTGGTGCTAAACCTAAAAATTTCTTAGGATCTGTTCCAGGATTACCGTAGAACATTGTTTCTGCTTGTGTCTGGTTCATTGCTTCCAAGAACGCAGTGTCTTCAGATAGACGGAACTGTGCAGTGTTACCATTTAACATTGCTAAGTCTTTGTCGACTTCAGAACGAGCTTCTAGGATTCCGCAAGCTTCGTCAATCTGTGCTGTTGTTGACTTACTTGATGGAATACCTTGGTTTAATGCTCTCCAGTAAACACCGGGTAAACCAGTTCTAATAACTACACGTTCTCCAGTAGGTAAGTTACCTTCTTTAAAAACGCAATCGTCTAGTATTTCGTTGCTTTGTGATAATAGTTCTGCAACGATTGGAACTCTACCGTCTGGGTCAGATCTTTTTGCCCAATCCGCTAGTGTTAAATTTGAGGTTGAGAGAGTAGCCATTTAATAACTCCTTACTTGTTTTGCTGATTTGAATATAGTGCGTTAGCTATGCTGTTAAAATCTTTAGGATCTGCCCCTTGAGACATAGCACCTTCTGAATTACCAACATAACTGTCTTCACTAATTGCCTTACCTGCTCTGTACATAAACCTGATTATCTCAGGATGATTTCCAAAGCCTGTTTCTTGTAGCAGCGATTTAAAAGCATCAGTACCAAAAGCATCTAAAGCTTGTTTAGCAACATTAAGATTTTCGGTTAACGCTTCACCACCAAATTCTTCATCTGATTGTGATTCGTTTGCCCAATCTGCTCTAACTTGCTCTAGCATTTTGGCTTGCCTTTCCTGTATTACAGGGGCAACTTTGTTTAATACTTTTTGCGCATCTTCTTGTGGCAGGTCAAGTTCTTTAGCGACATCTCCGAATGCAGTTAATACTTCAGAGTCGAGTTCTTGCGGTGCGTCAGCCACCTTAGAATTAAACTCGTAATTTTCAGGTGCGCCTTGTTTGGCTTCCTGTTCGCTTGTTTCACTTACAACAGAGGTTTCATCCGAAACTTGTTGTTCCTGTACACCTTCAGTTTGCTGCTGTGTGTCAGTAGTTTGCTCACTAGTAGCAGTATCTACTGGCTGCTGCGTATCACCTTCATTTGATTGGTTGGCTTCCGTCATCAGCATCTCTGACATTTTTTTGCTCCTTGATCATTGTCGGATATAGTTCGGGGCAGAGAGTGTGGATTTGGTTTAGAAGTTGCAAACCATAGTTCCTGTTACCTTCGCTAAATGACATTGCCATTGCGTTAGTGTTAAACGATGATCGGAATACACCTGCCATTTCCAGAAGTCTCCAGATAAATCTGCGACCCCTCTTGCTGCTCATGAGCCATTTTATATCCGATTCCTCGTTCTGTCGGTCAATTCTGTCTACAGACTTTTTATTGTCTTTAGATTTTTGTTGACCTTTAAGATCGAGGGGATTATATTCGCTCATGCTCTAATATATCGAGTTATAACTAGTTTACGGTCACACCTAATTTTGATTAGGATACATTTTCTTTGCAGTTTTAGCTGCATTTTTAAAATTTTTATCAGTTGGCGCACCTTTTTCACCTTTTTTACGCATACGTTCACCACTACCTTCTTTGATTCTTTTGCGTTTCTTGTGTATGTTTTCGTATAAACTCATAATTAAAACATTGATGGGTAAAGTTTTTGTAGTTTTTCTAATTCTTTTTTATCTTTTTCTGTAGCCATACCTGCATCCATTTTTGTTTTTATAAGTTGTATGTTACGTCTTTGTATTGTTGTTATAACACCTTCTTTGTTAGTGTCCTTTTTTTTGCCAAACATTATTTACCTCCCATTTTTGATTTGTTATACAGTTTTTTTAATTTTTTTTCTTCATCTTCTTGTCTTTTTTTGTCTAACATACGCAAATAATTCATGCGTGCTGTAGCTGACATATCACCAAATTTAATATTGTCTGGTGTTTTTATGTCTTTACCCATAATGACCTCCTATGCTAAGTATGTAGCTGTTTTAGTAGCAGGTTCTGCCTTGGGTGGTGCTGTCGCTGCCTTCTCACCATACAAACCTTCTGCCTGATCACCACTTTTATCAAAAGGTTCTATACCCATTGCGCATATTTGTAGCTCTACATTCTGTTCAACACCATCTTTTTCTTTACTTTCTCTAACAGTTTTTACATAAGCTATAGCTTTAATCATCATTTCGCTACCAGCTTCTGGTAATTTTTCTATACCTAACTTTTCTAACTCTTCTCTACCTAACGATATACACAAACCGTAGCTATACATCGGTTCTTCGTACATCTCTTTGCTGTCAACAGGTTGTGGGTCTTTCTTTAAATCAATTAAATCCATTTATACCTCCAATGGTGTTGGTGAATTGTAGCCACTAAACTGACCTACTACATCCATCATAGATGGTTCACCAGTTTTAGAGTTATTTAACTTAGTCATGTTTTCTACAGCTTGTTGTTGCGCTTCTCTTTGTGCCATTTGCTGCTGTGCTTGCGCTCTTTCCTGACGTATTCTTGCTACCTGCTTATCAGGCACAATTAATTCTGGATCAACGCCTAACATTTCTGCATACGCATTAGCCCATTTGTCAGAATCAAACTTATCAAGTACATCTGGTTTCATTTGTGCAATCATGCCCATTGTATTTGTATATCTATCTACGCTGTTTGTACCAATTGCACGTTGTGCTTGTGCCAACATAGATACAAATTCTACGTTTAATTCAGTGCCTTGTAATTCTTCTGGTGCTGGTGGTACTAAGCCAGCTTCTACCATCCTGTTAAATGTATTATCAATCAATGGATCTAATAACTCGTTATGCAATCTTTCTAGTACTGGCCCTAACATAAGCAATTTTTCTTCATGACGTTCTGCTACTTCTGTCGCTGTCATCCTTGTATCAGTTGCATTAGCCAACATAAGAAACAAATCAGCATAAAAACTACTATTTATACGACCACGAACATCTTGTATATCCTGTAATAAATGGTTTAAATTTAAATTTACGTTAAATGCTGTCTCAATCTTGCCTTGTTGTCCATCAATAAACGTAACACCACCAGGTAAACTGTCTACATCTCTGTTTTTCATGTAGCTAGGTACTTGTAATGGTGGCTTTGTTTGGTAATCAATGCCTTGTGCCTTGCGTAATTGCTCATGTTGTAGCTGTTTTACGTCACCTAATGCTTCCATACCAGGTGAATTGCCATAAATATCGCCACCTGCTATGCCCCATCTAGGAATAATGGCAGGGAAATCTCTAAATCCACTTTCTCTTAGCACTTGTTCGCCATCACCACCTTGCTCAAAGTAACAAGACTTGTATTTCATGTTCATATTGTCTTTCTTTTTATAATCACGCTCTCTATCATCTCTTGGTTCTATCGCATGAATGATAGTAATCCACTGATCTAATGAACCTCTGTCGTACAAGTTTTTAACAGACGTTGAACATTTGTTATATCCAAACTCTCTTACCACTTCTCCTACTGTTTTTTGAAATTCTCTGTACAAAGTGTTAACTCTGCCCTGATAATCCGTGGCTATTGCGTATTCTCCAATAGTTACAGGGTAATGATGTATAGCGTTTTTGCTATCGGGGAGGACAATAGAGCCAGCCGTACCAAATGCTCCAAGTTCTTCGTATATTCCATGTAATGTTCGGTATGTATTGGACTTAGTAAACACTAATTGCATACGTTCTGTTACATCTGCCAGCCATAACTGTACTGGTGGGTACTTATTTAGGTCTGGATCTGTAGTTCCTAGCCGAAACCAAGGTCTAGCAGGGGATGTTGCACCTGCCATCATGCCAGCACCTAGTGTTCTTAACGCTCTTGTACCAGTATTGTCATATATTGAGTTATGTCTTCTATGTCCTTTGTTTCTATCTTGCTCAAAATAACGTCCGTTCCTTGGTAATAAATATGTAGTTACTTCTTGCCAATGCGACCACCAAGTAGCCCTCTCTGATCTGAGATGACCCCACCTCGTCAACAGTTGTTGTCTCTTGGTTTTCATTGATTAACCGCCTAATAATGTGTTGCCACCTAGATTTAAATCTTCACCTGCTACACCACCTTGACCAGTAAGCAATGTGCCACCGCCACCTTCACCTTGTCTTGCTTCTATACCTGCATTGATACCACTAACGTCTGCTGCTTTTCTATTGGCTTTGTTTTGCGCAATTTCGTTAGCTTCTTGCGTTTTTTGTGCTTGTTGCGCAGCTTTTTGGTTAGCAGCTTTTTGTTGTGCTAATTGTTTTTCTTGTGCTTTTTGTTGCTGTTTACCTTGCACATACTGAACTGCGGTACTGGCAACTGTGGCTACAACGGCTGTAACTACCATTTTTAAATCTCCTTAGAATACATAATTTCCTGTACACCATATTTTAATTTTGGTAGCAACTTTGCCAAAGCGGTGTTTTCTTTAGCGTGCCATAACATAAGTTTACAGCCTTCAGATCTAGCGTGATCTTCTGTTGCTTTCAACAAACGTAAACCTAATCGTCCACCTCTGAACTCTTTTTTGACAAACAAAATGTCATTCTGAGCAATTCTTAGGTCAGCATAATGCAGGTGATGCATCATTATGTTCATAGAATAACCAATACAAACATTATCTTGCATTGCTACATAAATGAATAACCAACCTGTTGAATTTAATGCTTCATACAATTGGTAATTTGGCTTTAGTTTCATCACTTGTTTGTTGCGAGCAATCTCTTCGTAATGCTCTTCAAACAATGGATCTCCTAAAACTTTAAATTCATCGTAGGTGCAGAGTCTAATCTCTGTTTTTGGTACTCTACTTTCGTTTACAGTAGCTTTAGTTTTGTTAGTTACGGTCACACTAGTCATAAAGGATATTTAGTTACACAATCAAATATTATATGCACTCTGTCTGTAGTGCCAACATTGTCCGCAGTGTGTAGTTTTTTATGGTTAAACCACCAAACGTCACCTACCTCAAACTTTTGCTTCTGATCTCCGCAAGTTTGGCTACACCACTCGTTAGATGTGACTACTAAATGAAATCTGGAGTAGTGATCTGCATACGTTCCCTGGTCGTTATGTCTGGTTACATGACCACCATGCTTAAGATTGACAATAAGTACTCTACCCATCTCTACTACCTCTAGTTTTTCTAATATTGGTCGCATTAAAGGTACTAATGCTGGTTTTAAATACTTCATACTTGGGTAGTCATACGATCCTATGTCGTACATGACGTAATAAGGTGTCATTTTTAGTGGCCCTCTAACGTATATTGACTCAGTATCTTTATGTGGTGTGCCAGTAAAATGTTGACGATGTTTTATTTCTTTCCATAACTCTGGTTTATCGTCTAATAATTTGATCAATGGCTCTACATCTAAACCATCTGCTACACGAACAAAGTTAGAGTCTGCTGTATGGGTCATATTCCACCTTCTGTTTGCTTTCGTTACGTCTTTTGATGTATATGTCTTCCATTTCTTTCTTGGCTACTGGCAGCGCAAAGGTTAGTGCTAGTGCATCAGCTAAATCTGGTGACCCTGCTCCCTGCAATCTCTTCTTTATTTGATCCTTACTTTCTAATACACGCCTACCAACATTGTCGTACCAGTATATCGGTGTTGCTAACTCTTGTTTTAGGGCTATGTCGTTTGGTATTGCACCTCCTTCTTCTATCCATTGCTTCATTAACCACCACATCTCACTTCTACGGTTGATGTACTGCTCTGGTTTCATTGCCTTACCACCAAATGGTATCTCGATTACATCGTATTTAAGTTGCCGTAGTCTGTCGATTACACCACTACCTGCACCTGCATCACAGAACACTGCATCTGGGTTATGTTCCTCTATCAGATTGGCTACTCTGGTGGCTAGTTCCATGTTGTCTATACCTCGATATACAACAGGCTTAAATGCTTGCCTACCTTGCCTACGGAACACTACAGATCTGTCATCACCAAACCTTGCAGGGTCGATACCTAGCACTACTGGTGACAGCTTTACATGATCTGCTTGGTATGTTCTTTTCGCTGCATCCTCGGTATCTGCCAATGCGATTAGCTGGTCATCACCTTGTGCTGAAAAATCACATAGATATTCCCTTGCAAATGATGTCTCACTCATATCACGTTGCAACCTTTTTACCTCGTTGGGGTGCAAGCTATCTGTATCGAATACTGTGTACCTTGATGCTGTCCAATCATCCTCCTCTATGGCTTTGTAGTACAACTCAGAGAACAAATTAATGCCACTAGGTGTACCGATGAATATTGACCAACCAAGACGGTCAGATAGTGCTGGCTGGACTATGTCTGTCCACAATTCGTTTTTCAATTGGGCCACCTCGTCCATGACTATGCCATCAAGTCGTAATCCTCGCATCGCATCTGGATTGTCTCCACCAAACAATCTGATGATCGCACCATTATGCTTAAACCTGACCGATAGCTCACCCTCGTTGATGTCGATTACAGACGTCCTACGCAATGGTTCTATCTTGGATTTCAACCTAGCCCATGCAATGGCTTTTGCTTGGCGAAGAAAGGGGGCAACATAGACAAACATAGATAGTTCTTTGTCTGTCTTCATGGCTTTGTCTATCAGTTCCATAATGGCCAGTTCTGTCTTACCTGATCGCCTGTGCAATGCGTAAACGCTAAACCTTTGTTTGTTTATATGGCATTCTCTCTGCCAAGTCCGAGGTGTGTAATCTAGTTTAATCAACGGTTGCTCTACACCTGTGGAACGCCTGTTGAAATAGTCAAGTTAATATCTGCTTTACCAGCAACATCAACACGCTCTCCATACTTCTTAGGATTCCATTTAGCCAATAGTTTTAACCTTGCTTCCACTCTATTCTTCTGCATTTGTACGGCTGCCGGATCTAGCCTTGTATTGCCCTCAGAACCGCACAAAGGAGGAGGTGAATCTATTATCTCCAAACATTCTTCTGCAATAGCATCAGCACCCATGTCTCGTGCGTGTGCGAAGCGTGCGATAAAATCCCCATCATCTTTTTCCAACCAGTTATAAATAGTTCTCCAGTTAGGTTTATTTTTCTGTCTGCAATAAGACCTCAAAGTATTACCATGAGCAATCCAATTAATAATTTCATTAATTATTACAGGACTAGGTTTTTCTGAAGGTCTTCCGAGTTTCATAGACGGTTTTCCAACGGTCTGGAGTTTGCCCCCTGATTTGGTATTTTGCAATTTTGGCACAAGTACCTCTTGGTAAAGAAAAGATAGTAGCTAATGTTCCATAACCTAAGTTATAGACTTCTCTAAGTTCTCTAATAGCATCAATAACCTCATCACTAATGCGACAATTATGATGACTAGAGTTAATTCTATAACCCTCAGAATTTACCTGATAATACTTTCTGGTAACCTGAGTGATTACGGTCATTAAAAAAAATAAATAAAATTATTCATAATATAGAGAAATGTAGAGTAAATCGCAATACTTAAAATTAATTTGTTGACACCTGTTGGATTATATGCAACACTATAAATATCGGTTAGTCGCACCGATTGTTTCCCTAACTAATTTAATTAACTACAGACAATGGAACGCATTACAAATAAAGATATTGAGTATCAACTAAAGATACTTAATGAAAAATCTAACAATCCTATAAATGTTTGGCCTTACAAGGACAACATAGGAAATATCCATACTTCTGGTTGGAATGGATATACAAATATACACCGCACAGTAAATGAAAATGGAGGTGTTACTGCACTTGCAAGAGGCCTAACAAAGCGTGAGGCATACAACTGGATTAAAGCATCAATTAAAGGTATCGAACTAATGGAGGAATCTAATGCTTAAAACTATGGTTAAACCTATGACTTTTGCACTATTACCCTATTTACTTTTATTCCTAATCCTTATTTAACATGGACAAATCAGAAATTGTTAAAAATCTAAAATATTGGTCAAAAAAAATTAAAGATGAACCTAGAAATGAAATTATTTTTTATTACTGGCTTAAAGCTTTAATAAAAGAAGTCCAATATGAACAAAAACATAAAGAATTTATGAAAGCACATCCAGAGGGTTAACCACCCTCTTTTTTTTTGCCTAATTACTTGTATTAATGTTGCATTTATGGCAATATATAGATATGGAATCAACTATTAAAACACCAGTACAATTAGCCATTGCTGAGTTTGGTGGTGTTCGAGCATTAGCCAGGGCAATCCATCGTGACCCAGCATCAGTAAGTAAATGGCAAAAGGGAGATGGCACTATACCAACATCTATACAACGTAAGCTGCTTGAGACAGCATGGGATAGAGGTATACAATTATCTGCTCACGAACTTATTTTTGGAAGAGAATGAATTGTTACTGGTGCGATACTGACCTAATACCTAGTGGAGACATAGACATTGATGAGTCAATGCCACAGTATCCAGAGTTTTCAGTGTTAACTAATTTATCTTGCTTTAGATGCGGATCTCAGGTGGAAGTATTAAAGAAACGAGATGCCTTCGATTAATTAATATTTGCCAGATGTTGCATTATGTGCTACACTGGATTACGAAGGTGTTATACCTTCAATTGATGTTTACTAATTTCTATTAACAAACACATGGAACAAACTAAGTTTACAAATCTCGAAGTAGAGATTATTACAGACAGACCCGAAGAGTGTATTGTCGAATGTTCATGTCAATTCTATGAAGATGACATGATAAAAAAATATGGTGATAGCAACAAGACCAATGACATCATCATTGAATACTCAACAGAAAAAGATGGTCGAACTGTTGAGCGTGAGGTTTACCCAGAAGATGCAGTATGGGATAGTTGCCACAAACTATACAGGCATCTAGAAAAGTACAAAACATTACCTGAGTTAGACAAAGTTGACAAAATGGTTTTGGACGATTGTATTTCTGGTAGCACTATGGACAGAGCAGAAGATGTTAGTCCACAGTATGGCGGTAAAGTTGCAGCAGCAGCTAGACGAGTAATCGATAAACTTGAAAAACTAGGCGTTAAGTTTAGTTGGGCAGAGAGGTGGTACTAATGACAGATATCCAGAAACTAGAAAGGTTGGACTACTTGTCCAGCCTTCCTTATTGCAAACACACTTCAGAGGATTGGGAAGAAGAACTCAAACTCGAATGTGAATTACAAGACCACCCTCAGTACATTTCTTTTTTAAACCCATGACCACATACGAAGTAAGAGTTACTCAAACACACGTTGACTACTACCGCATTGATGCCAAAGATCAAGATCAGGCAAAGGCTCTAATGCGTCAGCGCATTAACGAAGGCGATAGTTTTATCGAAGCAAAAAAAGTTGACACTATTTTGCGTCCTTCAGAAATTGATTATGCCGTAAAAATTGATAGCAAAGGAGAGGTAACTTACCAATGACCACATTTATTGTCTGGGTGTGTTTAGTCACACTCATTTATATCTTTCTTAAAAACACTATCAACCATTATTGACATGAACAGATCAAAACTTTATGAATGGTTGCTCGATAACGAATGCCCTTTTGAATGGAATGTTGATGAGCAATCAAGTGACTTAAAACAAGTTGTACTTATCTTTGAAGAAAATGACTAAGACAACATCACAAAGTGCCAAGGTTCTGTATCACTTACAGAACTACGGCTCACTAACTGCCATCCAAGCACTTGAGCTTTTCAATTGCTTTAGACTTGCTGCCAGAATAAATGATCTGAAGGAAGCAGGGCATGACATACAAATGGAAATGAAAAGATTAAAAAACGGCAAAAAGATTGCTGTTTATTCATTACCAAAAATTCAAAAACAAGGAGAACTATTTTAATGACCGTAAAAGAAATTCCAATAACCAACAAACAAGATTGGTTAGAAAACAGATTGCTTGATGTAACTTCTACAGAAGTATCAGCATTGTTTGATGTCAACCCATACCAAACAGAGTTTGAGTTGTACAACCAAAAAAAAGATAAGGTTGTTGTCAACTTGGAAGACACAGAGCGTATGGCATGGGGTCGCAAACTTGAAGACAGCATTGCTCTTGGTTGTGCTGAATCTCAAGGATGGAAGGTTGAGCAATTTGATGTATACATGAGCGATACAGAAACCAGAATGGGTAGCTCGTTTGATTACAAGATTACAAGTACTGACGAGTTAGGCATTATGGAAGTAAAAAATGTTGACTCAATGGTTTATCGCACGAAGTGGATTGACGATGGCAATGGCCATATCGAAGCACCACCTCACATTGAGATGCAACTACAACATCAACTTCATGTTGCCAATGTTAGTTGGGGATGTATTGCTGCACTAGTTGGTGGTAACACTTCAAAGCTAATTGTCAGAGCAAGAAACAAAGAAGTTGGTGAGTTATTAGAAACAAAAGTAAAAGAGTTTTGGGAAAGAGTTAAGTCAGGTACAGCACCTAACATTGACTATCTCAGAGATTCAGAATACATGATGAAAAATTTATATAACGATGCAGACGCAGGTTTAATTATGAATGCTGACGAAGACACAGACATATTGATTGATGATTACAATTCAATTAACAGAGAATGTGTCTCGTTAGAACAACAGAAAAAAGCAATAAAAGCACAAATTTTAGAAAAAAGTCAGGGTGCATCTAAGATTATTTCTAAATACGGAACAATTAATTGTGGCATGAGTAAAGCTAGTCAGGGTAAATACATTACTCAAGACATGGTTGGTACTTACATCAACCCACGCAAAGCTTTTCGCCAATTCAGATTCAATCAACCAAAAGGAGTTTAACTAATGACCTCATCAATCACACCACTTGTAGCCATGCAGGGAACACTTGAAAAAATGGCAGACAAATTTACTGAAGCTTTGCCAAGGCAAATGGATGTAAACAAATTTATTAGTGTTGCAAAGTTAACGCTAAATCAAAATCCTAAATTAGTACAAGCAGACAAAAACAGTTTAATGCAAACCTTTATGAGGGCAGCACAAGACGGTTTGTATTTGGATGGCAAAGAAGCAGCAGCAGTTCAGTATGGCAATTCAGTTCAATACATACCAATGGTCGAAGGTGTCATCAAGGTATTACATAATAGTGGTTTAATAAAAACTATTTCTGCTGAAGTTGTATATGAAAATGATTGCTTTGAATATGAGTTAGGAAGTAATCCTCATGTAAAACATATTCCATTGATAACTGGTGACCGTGGCAAACCTACTTGTGTTTATGCAATTGCTGTAACAAGTAATGATGGACAGTACGTTGAGATTATGAATATGAATGATGTAGATAAATGCAAGCAACAAGCAAAAGGTGCATCATCTCCACATTCTCCTTGGGTAAAATGGTTTGACCAGATGGCCAAGAAAACTGTCATCCATCGCATTGCAAAACGACTACCAAAAAACGATGCAATTAATTCTGTTGTCAGAATAGAAGAGGATACTGATTTTAAACAGGCAGTAAACGTAACTCCTACACCTGATAAACAAGAACAGCCATTGTCTAGATTAAAGGAAGCTATGGGTATGGCTACTGAAGAAGCAGATCAGGCAGCGGATAACGTAATAAACAACTACCGCAAGGAGGAGTAATGCATTTTTACTCCTTCAACATTGGCGATTACATCAGCCACACTAAACACTTGTCAAACATGGAGGATCTAGCATACCGAAGATTGCTAGACCTTTACTACTTACATGAACGGACGTTGAACGAGGATGTGGCAACTGTTGCACGGAAGATCAACATGAATGATAACGTGCCAGAAGTAAAAGTAGTTTTAGAAGAGTTTTTTATTTTAGAAGTTGGTAAAGGATGGATTAATCCAAGGGCTGATCAAGAAATAGAAAAGTATCAAAGCAAGGTGCAATCAGCAATTAGAGCAGGTAAAGCATCTGCTCTTGCTAGATCCAACGCTAGTTCAACGATGGTTCAACCAAACAAGAAACAAGAAACATTAAACAAGAAACAAGAAACAAATATAAAGCGACCACGCAATGTAAGTAAAAAAACATGGGATGATTTTTTAACTCATAGAAAAAACAAGAAAGCACCATTAACAGAAACTGCTTTGATTGGTATAAAGAATGAAGTTAAGAAAACAACTATTAGTTTGGAGGATGCATTGGTTATGTGCCAAGCAAGGGGATGGCAAAGTTTTAAATCTGATTGGATTAACAAAGAACAAAAGTCATTTGCTACTACTAACTACGGTGAGGGGGTACAAAAGATATGAAAAAAAATAAGGAAGTGCCAATTTTTTTTATGATGGATATCACAACAGGAGAGATGTCTATTGATCTTGGATGGCAAAGACTTTATCCGAATTGGAAATTTAAAAGGGTAAAAAAATGCTAGAAAATTTAATTAACAAAGACAGGCCAACAGAAGAACGTATTTGTCCAAAGCATGGTGCATATACTTCAACAAACTATCTTGGCGAGCATTGGACAGAGTGTCCTAAATGCATGATTGAACGCAGGGATGCAGAAGCAA